>OLRJ01001056.1_pt1 | contig 24767 bp, 19 predicted proteins | sample 1672741 | NCBI WGS metagenome assembly OLRJ01 (sample SAMEA3136719, study PRJEB25190) | human gut metagenome | biome: human gut; feature: human-associated habitat; material: faeces | place: Austria | collected 2013
TCTGGCTGCGGCCGTAGACGATCTGCAGGAACAGCTCACGCATAGCAACGTTGATAGCATCGCAGACCAGGTCGGTGTTCAGGGCCTCGAGGATGGTCTTGCCGGGCAGGATCTCGCCAGCCATAGCGGCGGAGTGGGTCATGCCGGAGCAGCCGATGGTCTCGACCAGGGCTTCCTCGATGATGCCGTTCTTGATGTTCAGGCTCAGCTTGCAGGTGCCCTGCTGGGGTGCGCACCAACCTACACCGTGGGTGTAGCCGCTGATGTCCTCAATTTTATAGGCCTTGACCCACTGACCCTCTTCGGGGATGGGGGCGGGACCGTGCTTGGGCCCTTTTGTGATCGGGCACATGTTATTGACCTGTGCGGAGTATTCGATCATAATTTTCTCTCCTTTGCATTTGTTAGGCTTTTCACAGCTATCTTTATTATAAAGGGTGCGGGGTCGATTTTCAAGATGTTAGTATATCCTAACCTTTTGTTTTTTGGAGAATTCCGTAGAAAAACAAAACCCGCCTCCGAACGAGGCGGTGAAAGCTGGTTTTGCAAGGGATATTTTACATTTAACATAGGGGGGGATCCCCCATGGCAAATGGTAAATGTGAAATCTACATCTTCTGCTGCATTTGTCTTTAGTACAGGAACCCAAACACCACGCGGGAGGCCGCGCCGCAGACCGCCATCATCACCACGGCGGCTGCGGCAGGCCCGATCCAGGTGCGGATGAGGCCGGGGGCCGGGGCGTTATTTCCATTCGGCACAGGCTGTCTGGTCTTTTTGCCCTCGGGCTGAATGGGTGCTTCCTCGCCTTCCGGCGGCAGGCAGAACACCTGCAAAAGCCCGAACAGCAGCATGATCTCGGGGAAGATCATCGACACACGGATAGACACCGCCGCGTGGGCCAGGTAGCTGACCAGCGCCAGCGTGACCGGCGCGACACCGGGGTGCAGCCAGTTCTGCGCGGCCTTGCGCAGGTGCACCGCCACAAACCACACCCAGGCGGCCAGGCCCAGCACACCACTGGTCAACAGCAGCTCCAGGTACTCGTTGTGGGCAGCGTAAAACGTTTTCATCCGGGCGGTGATGTCCGCCCCTGCCCACTGGGCCACGGCGGTGTGCATCATGCCGGGGCCAACGCCCAGCAGCTTACGCCAGAAAGGCTGCGCCGTCCAGGCCGACCAGCTGATGCGCCAGGCCGTGCCGCGATAGGTGCCCCAATCATCGTTGAATACCAGTAGGTCATCGAGCTTTCCCAGCGACGGGAAGTCCGGCATAAAGTTAGCCAGCACCACCAGCACCACGCCTAATGTGACTGCAATGGCCGTCAGCACGCGGCCTGCTTTCCACAGCGGGATCTCGCGGCTGCGCAAGGTAAAGAACAACACAGCCCACACCACCGCGCAGACTGCAAAACCCACCTGGGCATAGTGGCCGAAGGCCGCCAGAATGGGCTTGCCGCCCTGGGTGTAGACGTGGGTACGCATGTACTGCATCCAGCCTGCGTCGGCAAAGAAAAACATGCCGATGACCATCAGCCGCCGCAGGGTGCGGGTGGTGAAAATCTTCTGGCAGAGCAGCACCAGCACCGCTGCGCCGATGCCCAGCGCCAGGCCGTCGGCATCCACCACCGCCAGCGCCAGCCCTCCGAAAAAGGCCGGTACACCGTAAAGCACCGTGTGCCGCGCCCCGCGGGCCACTAAAAAGGCATAGAACACCAGCGGCAGCGCAAAGGCCATGAAGCCGGAGCAGAAGTTTTTCTGGCCGAGGGTGGAGAAGAACTGGGCACGCTCCACCACGGCGGTATCGGCATAAGTACCAATAAGGTCGATATTAAAAATGTTAAGCACATACAGCACCGTGACCAGCGCGGTGGTAATGCCCACGCAGAACGTAAGGCCGTTGAGCAGTTTTTGCGGGGCAAAGGCCCGCACGGCCAGGTAACCCACGGCGGTGAACAGCACCATCATGCAGCCGCCGTAGTAGCCGCCCAGCCCCCACAGGGACATGGCGGGCGACAGCGAGGTAACGGTAGAGACCACGCCCGTGGCCACCACAGCCCCCAGCGCCCAAAGGCCATGGTCGGTGCGCCAGGGCAGGCGACCCGCACGGGGGCGCGCCCCGATGGCGGCCAGCGCCCCCAGCCACAGGCAGAACGCCCAGGACAGAGTGGCTACGCCGGTGAATTTGACAACGCCGAGGTTGGAAAATTTATCGATATAAAGCGGATATACGCAAAGCACCGCCAGCAGAAAGGCGACAGCGGACCGTTCCGCCATCTGCCGCAGCTGCTGGGCCTGCATGGTTTGCTGCATGAGGGGTTCCTCCTGTTATGTGGTGGGATGTTTAGAGGCCCCCTCTGTGAGGGTGACTCCCCACAGCGTGGGGAGATGTCGCGTAGCGACAGAGGGGTCCGGCCGCGTAAGCGGTCCCGCAGAGCGGGTGGGGAGAGAGAGCACAGATTGTATCCGAAGCTTCGGACCAGGCAAGGCTCTCTCCCCCCGTCAGCTTCGCTGACAGCGCTCCCCCTCTGGCACTTCGTGCCACCTCCCCCGTATCGGGGGAGTCTGTCTCACAGAGGGAGCCTTTTGACAAGTTTCTTTCTATTCCTAGCAAGCCTATATTGTACCCTGTACGGCGCAAAATTTCAACTGATTTGGCAAGGTTTTACAAGTCTGACACAAACCAGCCCTGCCACGGCACACGCCCCGGCCAGCCAGTGCCGGGCGGCCAGCGGCAGAGCCTGGCTGCCGATATAACTGACGAGGCTACCGCCGCTCATCCCTAAGGCAATAAACCCGTAGTTCACCCCCGCGTGGGGCAGGCCGAAGAGGTCGGTATTGAACGCAGGCTGCACCGCCGCCCCGCCGGAGTAGAAAAACGTCAGCACCGCATAGGCCGCCAGCACCCACCACTCGGCGGCAAAAGCAAACCACACCGACCCCGCCGCCAGGCCCAGATACACCGCATACAGCACCGGCTTGCGGCCCAGCTTGTCGCTGCAGGCGGGCAGCAGCAGGCGCCCCGCCGCACTGGCGGCGGAACCTAACACGATGCTGCAGGGCGCAGCGGCTTCGGGCAGACCGCGCTCGGTGGCAATTTTGAAGATCTCCGGGCTGAACAACAGCACCGCCGGGGCGGACAGCGCCACCGCCGCCACGCACAGCTTATATTGGGTCGTACGCACCATCCGGGGCCAATCCAACCCGGGCTGGGGGTTGTCGGACGTTGCCGGGGCGGGCGGGTCTTGCAAAATCAGCGCTCCCGCGCCGCAGATTACCAGCATCACGGCTCCCAGGGCCGCAAAGCAGACGCGGATGCCCCAGGCACCGCCCACACCTTTCACAAACAGCGTAAAAAACGCGCCGGACAAGCCCATCGCCACCCCGGCCACGCCGGTGGCCCAGCCTTTTTTGTCCTTGTACCACTTTTGCGCGCAGGCCAGCACCGCCGGGGCCAAAAACGCACTGCCCAGCCCCGCGGGCAGGCTGTACACCAGCAAAAACAGCACCGCGTTGGCAACCGGTACCAGCGAAGCCGCAAAGAATCCCCCCGCCAGCAGCGCCGTACCCCAAAGCCCGGCAAAGCGCGGGCCGTGGGCGTCCTGCAATAAGCCGCCCATCGCGCAGCCCACACCGTAGGCCGCCACCAGCACCGCAAAGGCCAGCATCGCCTGCCCCCGGCTGAACCCATACCCCTGCATGACCGGCTGCTGGAACACGCCCCACGCCGCCGGGATGCCGGTAAGCAGCTGTGCCGCCGCCCCCGCCGCCAAAATGTACGGCCCGCGGTTTTGCGCCCGTTTTGCCATGGTGCATCCCTCCTCTACCGCATTAGTATGGGCTATTCAGATTGACAAAATGCGCCGGGCAGGCTATCATTATAAGATAGTATAAAAATAGGGCGTATGCCCCCGCAAACATAAAGGAGTTCAACATGAAAACCCAGCCGTTAAAAGGTATGCGCGACCTGCTGCCCCGTGAGCAGGCCCTGCGCGATTATATCCAGGGCCAGATCCTGGCCACCTACCGCGCCGCAGGCTTCCAGCGCATCTCCACCCCCATTCTGGAGGACATGGAGAACCTGGACAAGAGCGACGGCGGTGATAACCTGAACCTGATTTTCAAGGTCTTGAAGCGCGGCGACAAGCTGGAAACTGCCCTGCGCAGCGGCGACGAAAAGCAGCTGAGCGATATGGGCTTGCGCTACGACCTGACCCTGCCCCTCTCCCGCTACTACGCCGCCAACCGCAACGAGCTGCCCAGCCCGTTCAAAGTCATCCAGACCGACCGCGTCTACCGCGCCGAGCGCCCCCAGAAGGGCCGCCTGCGGGAGTTTGTCCAGTGTGACATTGACATTTTGGGCGATTCTTCCCCCAACGCCGAGGTCGAGCTGATCGACGTGACCGCCCGCGCCCTGCTGAAGATCGGCTTCACCGGCTTTACCGTCAACATCAACGACCGCCGCATCCTGCGCGCCATGCTGCAGAAGATGGGCTTTGCCGAGGAGCAGCTGGATTCCGTCTGCATCAGCTTTGACAAGATGGACAAGATCGGCGCCGAGGGCGTGAAGAACGAGCTGACCGAGAAGGGCTTTGCCGCCGAGGCCGTCACTGCGCTGGATGACTTCCTGCGCGCGGGCGATTTCAGCCTGGATACCGTCGCCGCCAAGGTGGACGACGAGGCACTGACCGCCGACCTGCGCTATGTCATCGCCACCAGCGAGAAGATCGCAAACGGCCGCTATGGCATCGCCTACGCCCCCAGCCTGGTGCGCGGCCAGGGCTACTACACCGGCATGGTGTTCGAGGTCACCTGCCCGCAGTTCAGCGGCGCGGTGGCCGGCGGCGGCCGGTACGACAACATGGTGGGCAAGTTCATCGGCCAGCAGGTGCCCGCAGTGGGCTTCTCCATCGGTTTTGAGCGTGTCTGCGGCATTTTGCTGGAGCAGGGCTACCAGATCCCCGGTGCCAAGCCGCACCTGGCGCTGCTCTACCTGAAAGACGCCGACTTTGCCGCCGTGCTGGCCAAGGCCGAAACCCTGCGTGCCGACTATGACGTGACCGTGCTGCCACAGGCCAAGAAGCTAGGCAAGCAGTTCGGCACGCTGGAAGCCGCCGGCTACAACGCCGTTGCCTTTGCCGACAACGATGACATCAAAGTTCTTGGGCAGAAAGCCGAATAATCACTTGTAAATTTGTGGGAAGTACCAAAAATCATGGCACTTCCCACTTTTTGTAAATGCGCACGTAACATTTCAGCCCCGCTGCCGTGTTTAGGGGTGAGAGGACACAACACGGCTGAATCCGTGAAAAAGAAAGGAGCATCCACCATGAAAAAACTTTCCCGCGTTTCCGCTGCCCTGCTGGCGGCTGTATTGCTGGCAGGCTGCGGCAGCATCAGCAGTAAGGACGGCGGCTATTACGCCACCGAATCCACCAACGCCGCTACCGCCTACGACAGTGCCGCCGGGGCGGCCAACAGCAGCATCGTGCCCGAGGAGCTGCCCGATTCCACCGACGAGACCTCGCAGAAAATCATTTACAACGCCGACATCAACATGGAATCCACCGATTTCGACGCCACGCGGGACACCCTGCTGGCGGCGGTGGACGATTGCGGCGCGTGGATGGAATACTCCAGTCTGAGCGGCGACGCGAAGGACCACGACCGCTACGCCTACTACACGGTGCGGGTGCCGGTGGAAAACTACCGCACGTTTTTGGCCGCCGTGGGCGAGGCGGGCAGTGTGCTGGACCTCAGCGAGACCGCCGAGAACATCACCAGCAGTTACATTGATGTGCAGGCCCGGCTAAGCGCCCTGGAAGCCCAGCGTGACCGGCTGAACGAGCTGGCCGATCAGGCCGAAACCACGGCGGATCTGCTGGAGATCGAGAGCCAGCTTTCCGACGTGCAGTACCAGCTGGAAAACTACACCCGGCAGCTGAAAAACATGGACCAGCAGGTCAGCTATTCCACCGTGGACATCCGCTTAAGCGAGGTTGCCACCCTGACCCCCACCGGCACCACCTTTGGGGAGCGAGTTGTGGATGCCTTTGCCGATGGCTGGCGCGGGTTTGTGGTGTTCCTCCAGGGCTTTGTGCTGGCGGTCATCTACCTGTGGCCGGTACTGCTGGTGGTTGGCATCATCGTGGCTTTAGCCGTCACCCTGACGAAGCGCCGCCGCAAGAATCACCCCAAACCGGTGAAACCGGCAGCGCCTGCAAAGCCCGCAGAGTACACCCCGCAATCGACCAACGACGAACCGAAACCCAAATATTAACGTATAAAGGCTCCACATTACTGTAGGGGCGAACAGTGTTCGCCCCTACATGCTCTACTCGATAAAGGCATCTTTTTTATCCATTACATAAAAGCGGCTCCCCACTACGCATGGGGAGCCGCTTCTATTATACTATCAATCCTTCATCGCCAGGGCGATGTTCAGATCCTTAAGCTGCTGGGCGTCGACCACGTCGGGGGCGCCGCTCATGGGCTCGCCGGCGTTCTGCACCTTCGGGAAGGCGATGACGTCACGGATGGAGTCCTTCTTCAGCATCAGCATGACCATGCGGTCCAGGCCGTAGGCCATACCACCATGCGGAGGTGCGCCAAACTTGTAGGCATCCATCAGGAAGCCGAAGCTCTCGCGGGCTTTCTCCTCGGTAAAGCCGAGGGCATGGAACATACGATCCTGCAGGGCGGGGTCGTTGATACGCATCGAGCCGCCGCCCATCTCAACACCGTTCAGCACAATGTCGTAGGCCACAGCGTGGCAGGCACCGGGGTCGCTCTCCACCTTGTCCAGGTCCTCGGCCTTGGGCAGGGTGAACGGATGGTGCATGGCCATCCAGCGGCCTTCCTGCTCGCTGTACTCAAACAGCGGGAAGTCCACGACCCACAGGAAGTTGAACTTATCGGGGTCGATCAGGCCGTGCTTGCGGGCGATGTCCAGGCGAACCTGGCCCAGGGCGGTGCAGGCCTTGACCCAATCGGTGTCGCTGACCAGCAGCAGCACGTCGCCGGTCTCGGCGTTCAGGGCGGCGTACAGGGCGGTCTTCTCGGCATCGGTCAGGAACTTCTCGAAGCTGGAGGAAGTACCATCGGCGGTCAGGCGGCTGTAAGCCAGGCCCTTGGCACCGTAGGTCTTGGCGACCTCGCCCAGCTTGTCAATGTTCTTGCGGGACAGCTTGTCGGCCAGGCCCTTGGCATTGATGGCGCGGATGGTACCGCCAGCTTCCAGCACAGCGGCAAAGGGCTTGAACTCGGTGCCCTTGAACACCTCGGTCACGTCCTGGATCTCCAGGCCGAAGCGGGTATCCGGCTTATCGGAGCCGAAGCGGCCCATGGCCTCGTCCCAGGGCATGCGGACGAAGGGGGTCTGCACGTCGATGTTCAGCATCTCTTTCCACAGGCGCTTGATCAGACCCTCGTTGATGGTCATGATGTCGTCCTCGGAGACGAAGCTCATCTCCTCGTCCACCTGGGTGAACTCGGGCTGGCGGTCAGCACGCAGGTCCTCGTCGCGGTAGCAGCGGGCGATCTGGAAGTAGCGGTCGAAGCCGGACAGCATCAGGATCTGCTTGTAAAGCTGCGGGCTCTGGGGCAGGGCGTAGAAGTGGCCGGGCTGCACACGGCTGGGCACCAGATAGTCACGGGCACCCTCCGGGGTAGACTTGATGAGGGTCGGGGTCTCGATCTCGCAGAAGTGATTCTCGCAGAAATAATTGCGGATGATCTGCATGATCTTGCTGCGCAGCACGATCGGCTCATGCATCGAGGGGCGACGCAGGTCCAGGTAGCGGTAGCGCAGGCGCAAGTCATCGTTGACGTTGATCTCGTCGCGCAGCTCAAACGGCGTGGTCTGGGCCTCGCTCAGGATACGCAGTTCGCTGACGTACAGTTCCACATCACCGGTGGCGATCTTGTCGGTCTTGGCGGCGCGCTCACGCAGTTTGCCGCGGCAGATCACCACGTATTCACTTTTCAGGCTTTCGGCTTTGGCGAAAACGTCTTTTGGCGTATCCTCGTCAAAAACCAGCTGCAGGATGCCGGTGGTATCGCGCAGATCGGCAAAGATGATGCCGCCCTTATCGCGGGCACGGGCGATCGAACCGCAGACGGTCATCTCCTGCCCGGCATTGGCCAGGCTGACCTCGCCGCAGTAATTGGTACGGCGCAGGGTCCCCATCGTTTCCATAGTTCCAGTCCCCTTTACATTGTCAGGCAGCGCGCCGGGGCGGGCCGCCCGTATTCTTTCAGACATATTATTATACCGCGCCCCGCCGCATTTGGCAAGAGGGGCACACCGAGATTTACCCGATAAGACAAAAAACCGCTTGAGGCGTAATGCTTCAAGCGGTTTTTGGTGCGCCCGCAGGAACTCGAATCCTGGACCCTCTGATTAAAAGTCAGATGCTCTACCAACTGAGCTACGGGCACATCTATCTTGCTGTTTCACAGCCCTAATAGTATAGCAGGTACAGCGGGGCTTGTCAATATCTGGCGGCAATTTTTTTGCCGTAGCATACAAAAAAGCCCGCAGCGCAGCGGCCACGGGCATTAAAACCTATATTAGGGGGCAGGATTACTGACCAACCTTCTCCTTCAGACGGCCGCTGGCCTTGAAGCCGGGGATGGCGGTGGGCTCCAGCTTGCTGGTGACCTTGGTCTTGGGGTTGGTGAAGTTCTTGGTCTGGCGCTCACGCATCTCGAAACGGCCGAAGCCTGCGATAGTGACTTTGTCACCGCTCTTGAGCACGTCACCGATGGTGCCGAAGATGCCGTCCATGACCTTCTCGACTTCTGCGCTGGTCATATTGGTGTCGTTGGCAACCTTGGTAATCAACTGAGATCTAGTCATAATTCCTTTTACTCCCTATTGTTCAGGCCGGAGCCTGTTACTATTTACGGGCTTTATTATAGAGAAAATTCCGCGCAGAATCAAGGGTTTTTTCCCAAATCGGTCGAATTTTCCCAAAAATCAGCAAATAACATAAAATTTGCTTTGTAAAAGGCCGCAAATTTCGTCACATGGCGGAAATCCGACCTGTTACAGCAGTTTATTACCACCAAACGTGCATATTTTGCGGACTTATACGCCCATCTGGGCCACGTTGGTAGCGCTGGCCAGGGGCAGCCAGTAGGTGCAGCCGAACTGAACCAGCTGGCCGACATCGATCAGGGTGTACATGTGGTGGATGAGTATATTATCGTTGATGGGGCGGTAGATTTCCATTTGCCAAGTGACACAATTTAACTCGGATGTGTTATCGATTTCACACAGTTTCACATGGGTATTTGGTACTTTGCACAAAAACGGGGTACATCTTTTTACAGCGCCCAAATATTTTCATCGGCATTTTCGTCACCGGTGGAAGCGCGGCATTTCAGCTCCCAGCCCAGTTCCAGCTCCCGCGGGCGGGCGTGGGGATCGGCCAGCTTGTCCAGCAGCAGGCGGGCGGCCTTGTCCCCTGCCGTGCGGTAATGCAGGTGGGCACTGGTCAGCGGCACGTAGGCCACCCGGCCCGCACGGCTGTCGCCGACGGAGGCCACCATCACATCCTCGGGCACACGCAGGCCCTGGCTGCGGCAGTACTGGATGGCACCGATGGCAATGGTATCCGTGGCGCAGAACAGCGCGTTGATCTCCCCCGCCCGCTTCGCGGAAGCTCCCTCCCAGAGGGTGTCATTCCTGCAACACAAAAAACCGCACCCCTGCGGATGCGGTTTGCGGATCTATTTTATTCCCCTTTGGCAGCTTCACGGTGGAGGTGGGCGATGTCCACCAGTTCCATCTGGCTGATGTCATGGTCACCGCGCAGGGCGTCCACCAGCACGCGGGCGGTATCCATGGCGGTGATGCAGGGGATGGACAGCTCGGTGGCCTTGCGGCGGAACTTGACCGAATCACGGTGCGGGTCGCGGCCATGGGGGCTGGTGGAGATGATGTAATCCACCAGGCCGCTTTCCAGCAGGTCGATCATATTCGGGCGGGCGCCGCTCATCTGGCGCACCACACTGCAGGGGATCATCTGGCTGTTCAGATAGCGGGCCGTCTCGGCAGTGCCGTAAATCTTGTAGCCGTAGTCATGCAGCTTCCAGGCCAGTTCGGCGGCTTCGGGCTTGTCGCTGTCCTTGACGGACACGATGCAGCAGGAGCCGGGACCGGGCACCTTGAACTGATAACCGGCAGCCACCAGGCCCTTCATCATGGCCTCGTGGAAGGTGGGGGCAATGCCCAGCACCTCGCCGGTAGACTTCATCTCGGGGCCCAGCATGGTGTCCACGCCGTGCAGCTTCAGGAAGCTGTAGACAGGCACCTTGACAGCGTAGTAGGGGCTCTTGCCGTTACGCCACAGGCCGGTGCCGTAGCCCATATCCTTCAGCTTTTCGCCCAGGGTGCAGCGCACGGCCAGATCGACCATCGGCACACCGGTGACTTTGGAGATGTAGGGCACGGTACGGGAGGAACGGGGGTTGACCTCGATAACATAGACATGGTCGTTCTGCACAGCGTACTGCACGTTGACCAGGCCGACGACTTTCAGCTCGCGGGCAAAGCGGCCGGTGTAATCCACCAGCGTATCAATGACCTTCTGGCTGAAGGTGTAGGGCGGGTAGACGCAGATGGAATCGCCGGAGTGTACACCGGTGCGCTCGACCTGCTGCATGATACCGGGCACGAGGTAATCGGTGCCGTCGCAGATAGCGTCGACCTCGCACTCGGTGCCCAGGATGTACTTATCCATCAGCACTGGGTGGCTCATGTCCACATGCTTGGTGATAACGCCCATGTACTCAGTGACGTCGGCAGAGTTGTAGGCCACGATCATGTTCTGGCCGCCCAGCACGTAGGAGGGGCGCATCAGTACGGGGTAGCCGACTTCCTGCGCGGCCTGCAGGGCTTCTTCCAGCGTAAAGACGGTGCGGCCCTCAGGGCGGGGAATGCCGCAGCGCTCCAGCAGTTCATCAAAGCGTTCGCGGTCCTCGGCTTCGTCGATGGCGTCCGCCGGGGTGCCCAGGATAGGCAGGCCGATCTCGTCCATATGCTTGGCAAGCTTGATGGCGGTCTGGCCGCCGAACTGCACCAGGCAGCCGTCCGGCTTCTCGGTCTCAATGATCTGGTCGACGCTCTCGGGGTTCAGCGGGTCAAAGTAGAGGCGGTCGCCGGTGTCAAAATCGGTGGAAACGGTCTCGGGGTTGTTGTTGACCAGCACTGCCTCACAGCCGTGGTTTTTCAGCGTCCAGACGGCGTGGACCGAGCAGTAGTCAAACTCAATGCCCTGGCCGATACGGATGGGGCCAGAGCCAAAGACCAGCACCTTCTTCTTTTTGGGGTCGCTGCGCTCGGCAATAAACTGCTTGGCTTCGTTGTCCTCGTCGAAGGTGGAGTAGAAATAGGGCGTTTTGGCGGCAAATTCCGCAGCGCAGGTATCGACCATCTTGAACGCTGCAGCGGGGTGTTCGGGCAGGGTGTCCACACCGGCCAGGCGCTTGATGGTCTTATCCAGGAAGCCGAACTTCTTGGCGCTCAGGTACTTTTCAGTCGTCAGTTCGCCGTTTTTCAAGCCCATCTCGATGTCAGCCAAATGCTGCATCTTATCCAGGAACCACCAGTCGATCTTGGTGATGTCGTAGATAGTCTCGTGGGGCACGCCGCGCTTGAGGGCCTCGTAGACGCAGAAAGCGCGCTCGGAATCCTGCACGTGCAGATGCTCGATAACTTCCTCGGTGGAGAGCTTCTCGAAGTCGGGCAGGGTCAGGGTGTCCAGGCCCAGCTCGGTGGAGGAGACTGCCTTCATCATGGCGTGTTCGAAGTTGTTGCCGATGGCCATGACCTCGCCGGTCGCCATCATCTGGGTGCCCAGGGACTTATCAGCATAGACGAACTTATCAAAGGGCCACTTCGGGTATTTGACGACGACATAGTCCAGCGCGGGCTCAAAGCAGGCGCAGGTCTCGCCGGTAACATCGTTGGTGATCTCGTCCAGGGTGTATCCCAGGGCGATCTTGGTAGCTACCTTGGCAATGGGATAGCCGGTGGCCTTGGATGCCAGCGCCGAGGAACGGGACACACGGGGGTTGACCTCGATGACGGCGTACTCAAAGCTGTCGGGCTTTAAGGCAAACTGGCAGTTGCAGCCGCCCTCGATACCCAGCTCGGTAATAATATCCAGCGCGGCGGTACGCAGCATCTGGTACTCTTTATCGGAGAGGGTCTGGCTGGGGGCCACGACGATGGAGTCGCCGGTGTGGATGCCGACGGGGTCCAGGTTCTCCATGTTGCAGACGGTGATGACGTTGCCCTTGGAGTCACGCATGACCTCGTACTCGATCTCCTTCCAGCCGGAGATGCACTTTTCCACCAGAATCTGGTGAATGGGGGAAAGACGCAGGCCGTTAGTGGCGATCTCATGCAGTTTTTCCCGGTCCTCGCAGATGCCGCCGCCGGTGCCGCCCATGGTAAAGGCGGGGCGCACGATGACGGGGTAGCCGATGACCTCGGCAAAGTCCAGCGCGTCGTCCAGGTCCTCTACGACCTTGGAGGGGATGATGGGCTGGTGCAGCTTTTCCATCGTATCCTTGAACAGCTGGCGATCCTCGGCGCGGTCGATGGTATCGGGCTTGCAGGCCAGCAGACGCACGCCGCTGCGGTCCAAAAAGCCGTTGCGGGCCAGTTCCATGCTAAGGTTCAGGCCCATCTGGCCGCCCAGGTTGGGCAGGATGGCATCGGGCTTTTCCTTTTCGATGATGCGTTCCACGACCTCGGCGGTCAGCGGCTCGATATAGACATGATCTGCAATGTCGGGGTCGGTCATGATGGTAGCGGGGTTCGAGTTGACCAGCACGGTCTCGACACCCTCGGATTTCAGGGCACGGCAGGCCTGGGTGCCGGAATAGTCAAACTCCGCCGCCTGGCCGATGATGATGGGGCCGGAACCGATGACCAGCACCTTTTTGATACGCGGGTCCTTAGGCATCTGCGATCACTCCTTTCGCTGCCAGCATACGGCTGACAAATTCATCAAACAGAAATTCGGTATCCTTGGGGCCGCCGTTGGCTTCGGGGTGGAACTGGACGGTGAAGCAGTTCCACTGGAAGTAGTCCACGCCCTCGCAGGTGCCGTCGTTGGCATTCACATAGCTGACCTGTCCCACATCGGCAGGCAGGGTCTCGCTTTCCACGGCGTAACCGTGGTTCTGGCTGGTGATGAAGGTGCGGGCTTTGCCGGCATGGGTAACAGGCTGGTTCGCGCCGCGGTGGCCGTACTTCAGCTTGCAGGTGTGGGCACCGGCAGCCAGGGCGGTGAGCTGGTGGCCCAGGCAGATGCCGAAGGTGGGGATGCCGGTGGAGAGCATTTTGCGGATGTTGGCGATGATCTCCACATTCTCGGCCGGGTCGCCGGGGCCGTTGGAGAGCATCAGGCCGTCCGGGTGCAGCTCGGCCAGCTGGGCGGCGGTGGTGGTGCCAGGCAGCACGGTCACGCGGCAGCCGCGCTTTTGCAGGCAGCGCACGATGTTATTTTTGCAGCCCAGGTCCAGCAGGGCCACATGCAGCGGGGTATCACCCCACTCCCCTGCCTCGGTGGGTTCGTAGGTCTTGGCCTCCCGGCAAGTAACAGTCTTAACCGCGTCTACCACCGCGTAGGCGGCGATCTGAGGCAGCAGGGCGGCTTTCTTCTCCGGCTCGGCATCGGGGTCGAACTCGGTGGTGATAGCACCGTTCATAACGCCGCTTTCCCGCAGGGTGCGGGTCAGGCTGCGGGTATCGATGCCCTCAATGCCGATGATGCCGTTTTCTTTTAAGAAAGTATCCAGCGTTTTTTCGCTGCGGAAGTTGGAGGGGGTCTTGCATGCTTCGCGCACGATGTAACCCTTAGCCCAGATCTTGCCGCTCTCGACATCCTGGCTGTTCATGCCGTAGTTACCGATGAGGGGGTAGGTCTGGGTGATGATCTGGCCGTAGTAGCTGGGGTCGGTAAGGGTCTCCTCAAAGCCGACCATACCAGTGGCGAAGACTACCTCGCCGATGGTGGTGCCGGGGCAGCCCACGCTGACGCCGCGGAACACCCGGCCGTTTGCCAATATCAGATATGCCTGCATAATTAGCCTCTCTTTTTTACAGCGTCTGCTTTGCCTGCTCTTTCATTTTGCGGCTGCCCAGGTGTACCAGGGGCAGCTTGCCCTCCTTGCAGATGGGGCATTCTTCAGGGGCGTAGTTGGGCAGATCCAGCTTAAGGGCGCTGGCCACGATGGGGATCGGGGACGGAGCCTCGGCACGGGTACGGTCGACCACGCAGACGATGCCCAGGCAGACGCCGCCGGCCTCCTCGATGACGCGCTTGGTCTCCAGGCTGGAGACGCCGGTGGTAACAACATCCTCGGCGATGACGCAGCGCTCACCGGGATGGATGCGGAACCGCTTCAGGGTCATGACGTTATCCACACGCTCGGTGAAGATGGCGCGCTTGCCCAGCTGGCGGCCCAGCTCGTAAGCGTAGACGATGCCGCCCATGGCAGGGCCGACCACAACATCGACATTCAGCTCCTTCAGCTTCTCGGCGACCGGGGCCATGACCTCGGCAGCCTTATCGGGATACTGCTGCAGGAATGCCATCTGGCAATATGCGCCGGAATGGCGGCCGGACGACAGCAGGAAGTGCCCCTCCAAAAATGCCTCACATTCCTTTAAAACTTCCAGTGCTTCTCTTGCCATGATACTTTCCTCCTGTATAATTTTCAGCTTATTGTAGCATATTATGTATATTTTTGCAATATGGTTGTATGTTTATTTTGTATGGCACGAGGGGGATACCACGATATTGTAGGGGCGAATGCGAGCATCGACCCCAACATCGAGGTTCTTACTTTCCCTTACCCTCTCGCGCACCCTCTGATCTCATCCAGCGTCTTGACGCCATGTGCGTCCATCCACTGGGCGATCTCGGCGGTGATGCGGGTGCAGGCTTTCGGGTCCAGGAAATTCGCCGTACCCACCTGTACAGCCGCGGCACCGGCCATGATGAACTCCAGCGCATCGCGGCCGGTCAGGATGCCGCCCAGCCCGATGACCGGGATATTGACGGCCCCCACAGCCTGCCACACCATGCGCAGTGCAATGGGGCGGATGGCCGGGCCGGAAAGCCCGGCAAAGGTGTTGTTGAACACCGGGCGGCGCTTTTCCAGATCAATGGCGCAGGCCTGGAAGGTATTGCACAGGCTGATGGCATCGGCACCGGCGGCCTCGACCGCCTTGCACATCTCAGGGATGCTCTCGGCCTGGGGGCTGAGCTTGACGATCAGCGGCACGGTGCAGACCTTGCGCACCGCGCTGACCACCTCGCTGGCGTCGGCCGCGCGGATACCGAAGGCAAGACCGCCCTGCTTGACGTTGGGGCAGCTGATATTCAGCTCGATAAAATCCACACCGGCGGCGCAGAGCATGGCCACGCCCTCGATGTTTTCCTCAATGGTATGGCCGCCCAGGTTGGCCCAGACGGTGGTGCCGCACTGGCGCATGGCGGGCAGTTCGTGGTCGATGAAATGCTGCACACCAGGGTTCTGCAGGCCGATGGAGTTCATCAGGCCGGAGGGCGTCTCGTACAGGCGCTCGCCCTCGTTGCCGGGCTGACCGTTCAGGGTCAGGCCCTTGCCGGAGATGCCGCCCAGCAGGCGCAGGTCCTCGATGTCGGCATACTCCGGGCCGAAGCCGAAGGTGCCGGAGGCGGCGACGACCGGGCCGGCCAGCCGCTTGCCGAGGAAATCAACATGCAGGTCTGCCATCAGTCAAACACCTCCTGTGCGTTGAATACCGGGCCGTCCTTGCAGACGGTAACGGGGCCGATTTTCGTGTGGCAGGTGCAGCCCAGGCAGGCGCCCAAACCGCAGGCCATCTTTTTTTCAAGACTGGCCAGGCAGGGCACATTAGCGGCAGCGCAGAGCTTGGCCACGCCGCGCATCATCACCATAGGGCCGCAGGTCAGCACGATGTCGTAGTTTTTCGCGTCCAGCAGGTCAGTCACAAGGCCGTGATGACCCTCATTGCCGGAATCGGTGGCCACAAAGACATCGTGGCACCAGGGCACGAACTTGTCCATGCCGTAGCTGATATCGCGGAAGCCGACGTACACGTCCGGCCGCACGCCTGCCCGGCAGAGCTGCTTGCAGAGCAGCAGCAGCGGCGCGGTGCCGATGCCGCCGCCCACCACAGCGATACGCTGATACTTGCCTGCCAGCGCGGCGGCGTCAAAGCCGTTGCCGCAGGGGCCGGTGACAGTCAGCGTCTGACCGGGCTGCAGGGCGGCAATTTTGTGCGTACCCTCGCCTTTAAGCTGATACAAAAAGGTCAGCGCGCCGGTCTGGTTGTCAAAGTCATTCACACTGATGGGGCGGGACAGGATCGGCGTAGCGTCGGCGGCCCAGGCCCGCAGCATGTAGAACTGGCCTGCATGGGGCTCGTGGCGGGGGTCCTGCCACTGCACCGTCAGGCGGCAGATATCGGGTGCAACAGTTTCCTGCTGCAGCACCGTCAGATTACAGCTTATTGCACTCACCCTGAATGTCCTCCCGCATGCGCACGCACTCGTTGTAGGCGGCCTCGTCAAAGGCTACGCCGGGCTGTTTCTTGTAGGCCAGCAGGATGCCGCGGCTGGAGTTGACCACACCGCCGTTGCCCTGGGTCAGGTACTGGGCGATGTCGGCAGCCTTGCCGCCCTGGGCACCGTAGCCGGGGATCAGGAAGAAGGTGTTTTTGTAAGCGGCGCGGATGGCGGTGGCTTCCTCGGTATGGGTGCCGCCGATGACCAGGCCGATGCTGGAGTAGCCGTGCTCGCCCATGTAATCCTTGCCCAGGGCGGTCAGGCTGTCGCCCACCAGGTCGTAGACATGGCGGCCGTCGTCCAGCTTTTTGTACTCAAAATCTTTGGCGCCGGGATTGGAGGTGCGGCACAGAACGAACACGCCCTTACCCTGCTGCTCGCAGTACGGCAGGTAGGGGCTGATGGAGTCGAGGCCCATGTAGGGGGCCAGCGTGATGATGTCGGCCTCGAAGTCGCCGGTGAAGTGGGCCTTGGCATACATTTCGGCGGTCTTGGCAATGTCGCCGCGCTTGATGTCGGCAATGACCGGCAGGCCGGTGGCGCGGGCCAGCTTGAGGGTCTCGGCGTAGGCGCGCATGCCGTCCAGGCCCAGGGACTCGTAGTAGGCGATCTGCACCTTGTAGCAGCCTGCCACGCCCTTAGTGGCAGCGATCAGTGCGCGGTTGAAGTCCAGCACGTTCTCGCCGGCAGTCTTGGCGGTGTCGGTGGTGGGCAGGTAGCCGATCTCGGTATCCAGGCCGACGCAGACCGGGCCGTTGGCAGCTACGCTCTCGTACAGTTTATCCATGTTCGTCAACATTGTGTGCTCCCCCGTTTATATAATGTAGATTGCTTACTCTTCGATTTGGAACGTGACCTTGCCACCCTTGATGGTGGTAACGACCTTGCCGTACAGCAGGGTGCCATCGTAGGGGCAGTTCTTACTCTTGCTGTGGAGGTCCTCGGCGCTCACCTCGTACATGTGGTCCAGGTCCACCAGCACGACATCGGCGTCGTAACCGGGGGCCAGCATGCCCTTGTGGTCGGCCAGGCCCAGCACGGCGGCGGGGCCGGCGCTCATCAAAAAGCTCAGCAGTTCCAGCGGCAGGCGCTGCTCGCGGCAAAGCTTGGTGTAGCATACGCCGAAGGCTGTCTCCAGGCCCACCATACCGGCGGCTCCCTTCTCCTTTTCCTCGGCGGTATGGGGTGCGTGGTCGGTGCCGATGCAGGTCACGGTGCCGTCCCTGATGGCTTCGATCAGGGCGGTGACATCGTCGGCCTTACGGATGGGCGGGTTAACCTTGTACTGCAGGCGGCTGTCATCGAACCAGAGGTGATGGGGCGTGACCTCGCAGCTGACACGGGCACCTTTCAGGCGGCTCATGCGGATAGCGTCGATGGATTCCTTGGTAGAGACGTGGCACATGTGCAGGCGGGTGCCGTAGTACTCGGCCAGGTGGCAGTTGCGCACGGTCTCGATATTCTCGGCCAGGCGGTAGTCCCAGGGGCTGATCTCCCGGTCCTCGGCGTGGGACATGACGGTCAGGCCGCGCTCGGTGGCAATGGCAAATACCCGCGCCATAACGGCATTGTTCATCACGCCATTGCCGTCCTCGGTGATGAACTTGATGTCCTCCGGCAGGGTAAGCAGATGGTCGATGGTCTTGCCGTCAAAGTCCTTGGTGATGGAGACGGTCTGGTTGGCATCGCACAGGCCGATGCGCTTGGCCTCGGCCTCCACCGCGTGGGCGATCTCCGGCGTGGAGCAGACAGGCTTGGTGTTGGGCATCAGGTTCACAAAGGTGTAACCGCCTGCCGCTGCGGCCGCCGAGCCGGTGGCGATGTCCTCTTTATACTCAAAGCCTGGGGTGCGCCAGTGGCAGTGGGTATCGATGAAAGCGGGCAGGATGGTGCGGCCTTTGGCATCCAGCACATCCTCGCCCTCGGGCATCACAAGGCCCTGGCCGATGGCTGCGATCTTGTCGCCGCGCAGCCATACCTCGATGGGTTTGCCGGCGGTGTCTTTTGCGTTGCGGATCAGCATGTTATACCTCCCTGGGTGTGTATTTGGGCAAAAAAAAACTTTTCCCAAAAATGGGAAAAGTCAAAAAGTCACACCATGCACAGCGGCGGGAAAGGACGCTGCGCCGTTGATCTTAAAGTTTGCAAAACCGCTCATCAACATGTAGACGTACTCCTTCCCCACGTATTACATAAATTTTACTTATTGTACCATGCCCCGGCGGTGGTGTCAATGCAATGGGGGTTTTTGGGCAGTTAGGGATTTTATAGAGTTTTGGGGCAACTTTTGGACATTTTGACAAAATGTACCACAAAACCGCCCGGCATTGCCTTTTATCCGCGATTGTGCTATTATGTATACTAAATTCTATTATAGAATTACTATCCTATTTCGCTTATTTATCCTTGTAAGCGTAGTAGAGCTATGTGATAAATAGGATAAAGATAAATAAGAGAAATAGGATAGTGTTTTTATATTAGCACAGTATGGTATGCAATAAGAAACAGAGGGAAACATCATGGGCCTTTGGGAAGACGCCAAAAATATCCGGGATAAGGACCCCGCCGCGCGCAATGTGGCCGAGGTCATCATTCTGTACCCCGGTTTCCACGTGCTGGTTACACATAAGATCGCACATTTTTTGTATAACCACAAGTGTTTCTTTTTGGCGCGGTTCGTCAGCCAGCTGGCCCGGCATTTAACAGGCATCGAGATCCACCCCGGCGCGAAGATTGGCCGCAAGCTGTTTATCGACCACGGCATGGGCATTGTGTTTGGCGAGACCACCGAGATCGGTGACAACTGCACGATCTACCACGGCGTGACCCTGGGCGGCACCGGCAAGGACACCGGCAAGCGCCACCCGACCTTAGGCAATAACGTGCTGATCGGCGCAGGCACCAAGGTGCTGGGGCCTGTATATATCGGCGATAACGTGCGCGTGGGCGCCGGCAGTGTAGTGCTGAAAAACCTGCCCGCCAACTGCACCGCCGTGGGCGTGCCCGCCGAGGTAGTGCGCATGCGCAACGAGAAATGCTGCCCGTCGGACGATCTGGACCAGCAGGATCTGCCGGATATTGTCAACCAGCGCCTCTCCCAGCTGGAAGCCCGCCTGAGCCGCCTGGAGGCCGAACGCCAGGGAGAGTTCCCGCCGGATAAAAAGTAAAACATACAAGTAGCGCCCCCGTCCAATGGACAGGGGCGTTATTTTTGTGTGTATGTAGGGGTCGATGCTTGTATTGCGAGGTCGCGTAGCGATCAAAGCCCCAGTGGGGCTTTGAACCGCACGAGCGGGCCAGCTATGCTGGCTGGCAGCCCTTGTTGTGGCTGCCAAGCGGTCCCGCGGGCGAATACAAGCATCCGTCCCTACAAACTCAGCTATGCTTTCCTCCGGTTAAACGAAATCTGCAGCACCAGCCAGGCGGCGATGAGGCATACCACCGTGATAAGCCCCATCATCTGCCAGGAGTGCATCAGGTTGGCTACCGTGGCATCGTACATAGGGCTGTCGAAGCCCTGCTTCAGCCAGGCCAGGCGGCTGTTCAGGTCGGTGGAGGCCCCCAGCGCGCCCATGCCCCAGCGGCAGACGATGACCGCCGCGATCCGGGCGGCCACCCCGGTCAGCGTGAACAGGATGCCGCTGAACACCACCTGCCCGATCATCAGCACCAGCACGACCAAAATCGCGCTCTCACCGCTTTTGAAGATGGCGGAGATCAACAGGCCGATAGCGCTGGACGCCACCAGCATGAGCAGGATCGAGACAAAAATCTCCACATTGGTATCCAGCAGCAGGTGGTTCTGTGGGATGTGCACGATGCGCACAAAGCCGAAGGTTAAAATGGCGGCTTGGACGTCCTCGATAAGCAGCAGCACGAAGGCCTTGCTCAGCACCACCGCCAGTAGGCTGACGCCTACCGAAGCTTCCCGCAGAATGATCTCCCGCTCCTTACAAATTTCGCGGTAGGAGTTCAGCGTGCCCATAAAGGCGGCCATGGCGCTGATAATAAACAGCGCCGTGCGGCTGCCGATGTTAATAAGGTTGGAGGTAAAGCAATCCGGGTCGACCACCATTTTAATGACCAACACCATGAACGGCGCCTGCAAGATCAGGCTGGCCATCGTGAGCTTATCGTTTAAGATCAGGCGCAGATTGCGCTGCACCAGCACCGTGAACTGGCGCCAAAATTTCATCAATTTTATTGGCTGCATCGCTTATCCGCCTCCTGCGCTGCCTCGGGCCAGGCCGCCACCAGGCGGTTGAACTCCGGCGTGGTAAAGTATTGCTGGCGGTACTGCTCGATGAGCTCGGGCACCCGCAGTTTTTCAAAAATGTCGCTGGTCAGCTCTACATCAAAGTAGCGGTGCAGGTTTTCCGGTGCGCCGTAGTAGCACAGCACGCCGCCCACACCCAAAAAGGCAATTTTATCGCACAGGTTGATGTTGGACATATTGTGGGTGACCATCAGCACCGTGCAGTTTTGGTGGCTGAGCTTGCGGCACAGCTCCATCATGCTGCGGTCGAGGTCCGGCGAAAGGCCGCTGGTGGGCTCGTCCAGAATCAGCAGCCGGGGGTTGGCCAGCAGTTCCATGGCGATGGAGACACGCTTTTTCTGCCCGCCGGAAAGCTGGGAGATCAGCGTTTTTTCCCGCCCGGTCAGGTCCACAGCTTCAATCGCATGGGTCACGGCGGCGTTGATCTCGGCCCTGGTGGCGTCGTGGGCGATGCGCAGCTTGGCCGTAAAGGTCAGGCTCTGCTCCACGGTCAGGTTATCGTGCATGATGTCCTTCTGCGGCACGTAGCCCAGCACGGCCTCAAAGGCATTGCGGTTATCGGCGGTGTCCAGGCCGTCGAACCGCACGCTGCCCTTGGTGCAGGGCGCAGTGCCGGTGATGCAGGTAAGCAGGCTGGACTTTCCGGTGCCGGAGCCGCCCACCAGCACCACAAAGCTGTTGGGCTCGATTTCAAAGCTGGTACCGTCCACGATGTTCAGCGGCTTGCCGGTGTTGCGGTTTTTGACGGTCTTATACACATTGAGCAGCTGCACGCTGATGCCGCTTTTATGCTCGTGGTAATGCAGCAGCCCACCAGAAAAAGCAAATACCTGCGTAGGCACGTTGATGACCGCACCGCTGCGCAGCACTGTGCCGGTCACGCGGGCACCGTCCACATAGGTGCCGTTGGTGGAGCCCAAATCGCGCAGCTCGTAGTGGCCGTCCTTGTACAAAATTTCGCAGTGATGGCGGGATACGCGGTCGCTGACAAGCTTGATGTCGCAGTCATCGCCACGGCCGATGAGCACCCGCTTTTTGCGGCGGACGTCCACCTCCCGCAGGACGGCGTTGTCAGTCTGCTCCTGCCGCAGGCCGGTCTCGCCGCTTTGGGCTGTGCGAATTTCCTCAACTCTAAACGTGATTTCCTGCGTAGAAGCATTGCCGTCGGTGTTCAGGCCCAGCACGTCACCCTCCTGCAGGGGGCAGGTCTCGCCCTGGTTCAGGTAGCGGTTGTCGTACCAGGTCGCGCACTCGGTGGAGGAATCGGTCACGGTCCAGCCGTCCTTGGTGCAGGCCACCACGAACTGCACCTCGCCCACGTTGTTGCGGCGCAGCACATATTCACACTGAGCACTGCGGCCAAAGCGGTAACTGCCCGCAGGCAGGGTGATGCGCTGTTTGTTGCGCTGCTCGGTAATTAAAAATACGATCTCACTTGCCACGCTGCCACCCCCTTACCAGCTGAAATCCGGGCCGCAGAAGGGCACGAATTTCAGCGTGGCAGTGCCCAGGCGCAGGGTCTCCTCCCCTGCCAGCTCCTGCGGCTCCAGCAGCGCCGTGTCACCCAGGTAGCACAATTCCTGGGAGGAACCGGGCAGCAGCGTGTAGGTCTTGCCTTCGCCGTCGTAGACAAGCACAGCCTGGCGCAGGCTCAGGGGGGCATCGGCACTTAAGGTAACGGGCGTGCCATCCTTGTCCAGTCCCAAAAAGGTCCGGCCCACGCCAAGGCGCAGGTCGCGGCCTTTGGCTTCGCCATCCAGCACCACCAGCCAGCCGGCCACAGGGCCGGCGGGGGCAGCCGCCGGAACAGCCGGTTCTGCCGGGGTCTCTTCCGGGCTTTCTTCCGCTGCGCCGCTGCACACGATGGAAGAATCGGTCTGTAGGCCGGTATTGCAGTAGGGGCACTCAGGGTATTTATCAGCGTCATAGAAATGGCCGCTGGCACATTTGGTCAGTTTCATTTTGTTTCCTCCGCTCACAGCACCAGGCGTATCGTCGTGCGTCCCAGACGCAGGGCATCGTTATTCTGCAAACAGTGTTCCCCGGCGATCTTCTCGCCGTTGACAAACACCGTCGTATCAGGGCCAAGGGGCTGCACCAGCAGGGCTTCGCCCCGCACGGCCAGCACGGCGTGCTGGGGGCGGATGCGGCTGTCCGGCAGGCAGAGGTCGCACTGGGCGGCGTCGCTGCCCAAGATCAGGCTGCTTTCCACAATGCCCGCCCAGCGGCTCTCGGCAATGGAGCCGCGCGCAGCCCAGAACAGTGTCACCCAACGCTTGGGCAGTGCGCCGGTGCCGTCCAGGCTGTCGGCACCCGCCAGCAGGTGCTCCGCTTCGGCGGTCTGCTCCGAGACACGCTCCCTGCGGCGCAGCACCAGCCAGTTGAGGGCCAGCGCCCCCAGCAGCACCACGGCGATGGTCAGCGGCATGCTGAACCGCCCCATGTAGAACGCCCGGTCCCGGGGCCAGCGGGCGATCATAAAGCTGCAGCTTTGCTGGCGGGTGCTGACGTTAGCGGGTGTCATGCGGCTGGCCACCTTATTTAAGGTAACGTTGTAGCGGCCCTGATAGAGCGGTTCGGTGATCAGCACGGCGGTGCGGCCGTCCTCGCTCAGCTGCACCGATTCAATTTTGACGTACCAGCCCCACACATCGTTGGTGTAAACGCGGTAATACTGGGGGCGGTCGGCGTTGGCTTTGACTGCCTGGTTGAAGGTCAGCCGCAGTTTGGTGCGGCCCAGCGGCTCCACCTTGGTGACCTGGGGCTTCTCCATTTTAAAGCCCATGTACACGGTGGTGCTGCTTTTCACGGCACTGCCCAACTTGGGCACCGACAGGGTAAATACCTCCTGCCGCTCGCCGGTCAGGCTGTCCGGCACCTCGGTGCGCAGGGTCAAAGCCTGGGCAAACTTTGTCTGCTTGGCCTGCATTTCGGCGGCCAGGTCGGCGTGGCGGCAGGCGATGACCTTGCCGCCGGACATTTGGGTCATGGATTCCAGCTGGTCGGGCGCGGCAGTGCAGATGAAAGTGTACATTGCCATGTTTAAGTTGCTCTGGTCGGTACCCAGCGTGCCGCCCAGCAGGGCCAGATTGGTCATGACCTGGGCGGCATCGGTGCAGACAAACGCCACCTTGCGGGGCGCTAAGGATTGGTACTCGGTCTGGATGTCCGCCGCCAGCATGGTCACCGTTCCGGTCAGATCGATGGCACCCTCGCTTTGGCCGATGGTGCGCAGCGTATTAAAAATTTCCGCCTTATCGTTGGTGGCAGGCAGGGCACATTGTACGCCGCCCGCCAGCGTGTAGACCATAATCTGGTCCTTATCCTGCTTGGTCTGGGCCAGTTTCCAGATGGCCGTGCGCATCTTGTGGAAATCCTCGGCGTCGATGGAGGTACTGTTGTCCAGCGCGATGATGTAGCAGATAGGGTCATCGGCCACGCCGATCATGCCGGTGTCCAGCTTGCGGTCACCAAGGGTGGCCTCCACCCCCTGCGCCTGCACGACGATAGGGCTGTAAGATTCCCCGTTGGCGTCGGTGGCATAAAAGTAGACGTCCAGCTCCGGCGCATTGACGTAGACCTGCTCCAGCTGGAAGCTGCCCGCCGTGCCGGAGGCAGTGGTGGTCGTATCCTCGGCCGAGACGCCCAGGGTGCACCAGAGGGCGAGCGCCAGCACCAGCAGCGCCGACGCCCAATATGTATGGCTCTTCACAGAAAGCCTCCTGTCTTATTTGGGCAAAACCGCACAATTCCAAACGCGCGGGGCGGGAATTGTGCGGTTTGTTTCAGGCTTTATCCTTCCCCCAGCTTGCGGCGCAGGGCACGCAGGGCAGCTACAGCCTTTTTGCGGCGCGGGCCGCTGGCCGTCACCTTGGCCGGGGTGCCCTCCGCCGG
>OLRJ01001057.1_pt1 | contig 24735 bp, 24 predicted proteins | sample 1672741 | NCBI WGS metagenome assembly OLRJ01 (sample SAMEA3136719, study PRJEB25190) | human gut metagenome | biome: human gut; feature: human-associated habitat; material: faeces | place: Austria | collected 2013
AGAGCACCTGACTCTTAATCAGGGTGTCCAGGGTTCGAACCCCTGAAGGCGCACTGAAAGCACTGTTTTTGCGGACAAAGCGATTGCCGCGGGGACGGTGTTTTTTTGTACTCTAAAAGCCAGTAAAATTAAGACTTCCGGGGATTTTAACCCACTTCATCATAAATTGAGATCTCACTCTTTTCCCAAAGCAAACCTCTTTTTAATGATTCACTTGAATACAATTTCAAAAAGCTCTATTTTCACTCGCCTTCTCGAAACGCAAACACATCATTCAATGTAAATTGTTTTAATGGAATTGACTATGCCGATTATTATCGGTACAATAATAAAAAACATACGCTAAAATTCATCAGAAAGGAGAAGAAAATTTACAACCATTAAACAAAAATGTAGGGAGGAAAATAAAATGAAGAAAATGAAAAAGACACTTTGCGGCTTTCTTGCATGCCTGCTGTTAGTCGCCGTCACCCCATTATTGGCAAATGCAGCTGCCAAAGCACCTGCTTGTCCCCAAACTCAGACCCTTTATTTTGAAAAATTAGCCCCTGTCAAAAACGTAAATCAGACATCTGTAAGTGGCTATATTTACGTCAAAAATCTTTCATCCACAGCAACTATCACCAACATAAAATCGTCCAACAAATACTACACAGCTTACACTCGCCAGGGATTAAATGCCATCCAGATTTGTGAAAGCAATAAGTTCTACATGAAAAATCACAAGATTAAGGCCGGAGAAAAATCTACTTTCAGCTTTGTGGTTAACCAAAATGGTAAAAGCTATAAGTTATCCTGCAAGGTAACCTTCAAGCAGCATCCCGCAGTTTTTAAATCATTTAAGGTCGGCTCCAAAAATTATACTTCTGCAATCAAAGGTTACTGGCAGTATGGTGCCAAAATTTCCCGCTCTGGAAAAACACAGATAAAAGCTACTGCTGCTAAAAATTACAAAATTGATTTTATCGAAATTGCTTATAGAAAGGGTAACAAAGCTTTCACCAAAAAGATTAAAAACGGACAGAAGGCTTCTCTGAAAAACGCTACTGCAATCACCGTTACCTACCATACAACGAAAAAGCCACAATATTACAAAGCACCTGGCTCTGACTACTACCATTACGAAGGACAGCCAACTCCACTTTATTCCGATTTCCAGTTTATGTTATGGTAATACAGACTCTAGGGACTGTCAGAAGACAGTCCCTTTTTTACACTGAAAATTCACTTTATTATAGAAGAATATGAATAAAAAACTATTTTAGCAACTCTTGTACTCTCTGTTTCTATTATTGCAACCACCCAACGGCCAGTCAATTTAAAGCCTTAAAATTATCAGATAGTTTTCTCTCAAATTCCTAAATTGTTATTTTTTCTGCAAATATTCTATAATATTTTGATTTTGTAAAAGTCAATACCTTTTTCCCGATTTCTGTCGAATTTTACATTTTCATAACAATAACCAAAACATTTGTTTCGATTCCCATTATGTAAATCAACTCATCCACATGCTTTTCCATGTGGATAATGTGGATAACTTTGTGCATAACTTGATTTTTCAGCGTTTTTCCATATTTTGAAAAGTGGAAAACTTTTGCTGGACTAATTCACCTATCCACATTTTCAAGAAGTCTTTGTGCAATCTGCCAATTTCAACATTTTTCGCCATTTCCCCTTGAAAAATATCGTATTTACAATACCTTACAAAATACGCACAAATCAAATTTGTTCTCTCACCATTCCCCTGTGTATTTCGCTAGAGCGTGTTTGAAAAAGGCTTTCTAAGACCGGGGCCCCTTCCCCGGCGCAAGTACTGGAACATGTAAAATACTTCCAGTCTCTCATCCTTATTCACTGACAAAACCATCTACTTCAATATAAGCTCCCACTCCCACAGGAGCTTCATAATCATAATTGGAAATCTTGATTCCGGATGCAGATGTGCTGGCATGGATGATCTGTCCGTTTCCAATATAAAGTGCTACATGGCTGATCCCGCTTCCGTAGAAGACCAGATCTCCTGGTTCTAAGTCTGCCACACTCTTTTTCGCAGACTGATAATACTGGTCCGCCGCCACCCTGGGCAGAGAATATCCAAACTGGGCAAACACAGACAGCACGAACCCCGAGCAGTCCGCCCCATTTGTCAGGCTTGTCCCACCGTAAACATAAGGATTTCCCTCAAACTGCAGGGCAAAATCCACGATCTGCTGGCGGAGCTCTTCCTCTGAGAGTACATCCCCGGTATCTTCCTCATCATCAGCATTCTCATTTCCATCTACGCCCTTCTCATTCAGCGCCTCCGTGTTTTCAGCGACGTTTTCCTCAGTATTCTCAGCACTCACAGCTTCATTTGCCGCCCCAACTGTCTGAGCCCCTTCCACTTCTTCCTCTGGCATCTCAGCCACAAACGCCTCACCTGCTTTTTTCACAGCAGCCTCAGTCGCTGCAAATGCAGTCTGTGGAAAAATCATCTGGGAACAGACTGTTATGCACATTGTCATCCCACAAGCCAGTTTTTTCATTTTATTTTTTAACATTCATACACCTCTCAATTTATATAAAATTACCCTTCATTTCCAGATCCGGAAATTTCCTTTCCATTACTGTTTTCTGGAGTCGCTCTAACATTACGGTGCAAATCCCGAACAGTAACCCGTTTCATTCTTTTGCGATATACTCTTTCGCCTTCAATTGTTACATTTTTATTAATTTTATGTAACAGCTACGTATAATATCACAACAACCTGCCGCCGTCAATTTTCCCTCCGCCTACCGGGAAAACCGGTTTTCCGTGAAATTCCACAACTTCAACATTCCGTCACACTTCATTTTCGTCAAACCGCCTGTCCCGTACACAAACTCCTCATACGACGGGCGCCATGGAACCAAATATCCCGCATACTCTACCGAAATTCTCAATAATATAGTAGAAATCCCCCCTGCTTCGGAGGACATATTATGCCAGATACTCCCAAATCCACAGATTATAATTGCCGAGAGCATGCCGAAACCGAAAAGCCCCTTTCAAATAACAGGAGTAAATTTCATACTTTTTTCTCACAAAACAACTTTTTTAATTCCTCATTTCCATTTCATAAAAATATAATGCTTCCTGCAATTTTTCTGCTCCTGTTCCTCTCCTTCACCTGGCTTTCCAGCCACATATTTTCTGAAAACGCCCACTTCGAAAAATTTGCAGAATCCATATTTGAAAAGGAAATTTCCGGAAACGCCCTGAATCTCCACTATTCCCTGGCCTACCCGGAAAAGCAGGGCATCTCCCGCCCACATGCCACCCTTGGCACCATCCCCCAGGACAACGAAAAAGCAGCTGCCCAGTGTCTGGACTATGAAAAAAAGCTAAAAACCTTTTCCACATCCAAACTCTCTGCCACCAACCGTCTCACCCTGGACCTGCTGCTTCTTTACTACCATACAGAAGCCACTCTGGGAGACAGGTATCTTCTGGAAGAACCCCTTAGTCCAAGCCTTGGCATCCAGGCCCAGCTGCCTGTCCTTCTGGCAGAATACGCTTTTTATGAAAATCAGGACATCACCGATTACCTGAACCTTCTGTGCAGCACCGGTGACTACTTCCAAAGCATTCTTGCATTTGAGCAGGCAAAATCAGACGCCGGATTTTTCATGTGCGACGAAACCCTTGACCGCATCCAGGAACAGTGCCGCGCCTTTATACAGAACCCGGATTCCAACTATATGCTGGAAATTTTTTCCCAGAAGCTGAAGAACTACGGCAAGCTCTCCAGCCAGGACCAGGAACAGCTAATCCGAACCCACAAACAAATCCTTCAGGAAAAAGTTCTCCCTGCCTATCAGAAGCTGATCGAAGGCCTGGAACAGCTCCGGGGCACCGGCAAAAACACAGGAGGACTGGCGAATTTCTCCGGTGGAAAAGAATATTACCAATACCTGCTCCAAAGTCAGGTTGGAATCTACCTGCCTGTGGAAAAGCTGGAAAAACGCCTTACCCAGCAGCTTTCCGCAGACTCCCAGGAGCTTTCCCTTCTTTTGGAAAAATATCCGGAACTCTTTTCCCTTCTGGAAGCCAAAGCAGATCTGCCAGGCATGGAGCCGGAGCAGATTATCACCACATTGGAGACTGCTATTTCCCAGGATTTTCCATCCACACCTTCTGTGGACTTTGAGATCCGTTCTGTGCATAAATCTATGGAAGAATTTCTAAGCCCGGCATTTTACCTGACACCGCCAATGGACACTGGTGCGCCAAATGTGATCTACATCAATCACGGACGGCAGATCTCCAATCTGGAGCTTTTTACCACACTGGCCCACGAAGGGTTTCCCGGGCATCTTTACCAGACGGTCTATTTCGGACGGCAAAATCCTTCCCACATCCGTTATCTGATCGACTACAGCGGATATGTGGAAGGCTGGGCAACCTATGTGGAAAGTTATGCCTACGGTTACGCAGCCAGCTACCTGTCCGCAGCCCAAGGCCCTGCCGCGGAAATCACTGACCCACCTGCGACTGCCGGCCTCCAGGCTTCAGATACTTTCTCCGAATCCACCATCACACCCTCCTTGCCAGGTTCTGTGACAGCGGCTTCTCAAAGCACCACCCTGTCCCCAGAGGAAGCCTCCGCCTACACCCGCCTGTCCTGGTTAAACCGCAGTGTCAACCTGTGCATCTACTCCCTTCTGGATGTGGGAATCCACTACCGCGGCTGGACCCCCACCCAGGCCGCCAGGTTCCTGAACCTTTTCGGGATTCGTGACGCCCATGTCACTGCTGAAATTTACCGCTACATCGCAGAAACTCCGACTAATTATCTGAAATACTATGTTGGATACTTAAATTTTCTTGATCTGAAAGAAGAACAGCAGACTCTCCTTGGGGAAAATTTTGACCTGAAAGCTTTTCATCAGCAGATCCTGTCCATCGGACCGGTACAGTTTCCAGTGCTGCGAAAATATATTAACGAGAAGATCGGATAAACATAGCTGCAATTTGCTTCGTTCACATACCTTCGTGGAATAATATCTGTGAACAGCAGCTTTCTGTAACATTTTTTTAAAGATTTATGTAATAACTTCTTTCTTTGGTCACAATAATTTGCTATAATAAATGCAAATTAGCAAACATAGCTTTCCTACATTCATAACAAAGGAATAAAACCATGAAAAAACGAGATAATATTCCATTAAATTATAAAGAACGGCTGAATTCCAGAACCAGCTTTCTGGTATCTGTGGCAGTCCTCATTGTTCTGTGCCTGATTTTTAACCAGATGGACTACACCATGATCCGGCAGCCTGCTGCCCAGGCCAGGAAAACAGCCGAGGCCCAGAAACAAAAGGAGGAAGCCGAGGCAGTTGCCACTCCGGAAGTCACCACCGCCACAGTTCTTGCAGTTGGCGACAACCTGGTACAGCCAAGCCTTCTTTCATCCGGACAATCAGACAGCGGCACCTGGAATTACGACAGCGTTTACGCCAACCTGAAAGCTGACATTCAGGCAGCTGACATCTCCATCGTAAACCAGGAGACACCATTTACCGCAGATCATAATGCAGTTAGTGGTACCGCTCCTTATGCCACCCCCACTGAGATTGGGGATGCCCTGGTAAATGCAGGATTTAATGTGGTCACATCCGCCACTTCCCTCATTGACGACAACGGCACTTCCATGATCACCGAAACCCTGAACTATTGGAAAACCAGCCATCCGGATGTAACACTGGCAGGTATCCATGAGAATCAGACCGGCACAGATGCCCCAAAGATCGTGGAGATAAACGGAATCAGGATTGCCATCCTGGACTATACATTCCCGGCATATGGCAGCCAGGACACAGGTTCTGACCAGTCCTCCGAAGAGGGCACCGAGGATTCTTCCAGCTCCGGTACTGCAGGAAGCAACTCCACTTCCGCCAAAGGTTCTATGATCGATACCTTCACCACCACCGATGTTGCTGCAGCCATCAAGCAGACGAAGTCCTCAGCTGATTGTGTGATCTTCTGCGCAAACTGGGGTAAGACCGAAGAGCCTATGCCTACCGAATATGAGAAAGAATGGGCGAACTTCCTTATGGAACAGGGTGTGGATGTTGTGATCGGCACCAATCCTAATGTGCTTCAGCCTTTCGGTTATCTTACCGATGATTCCGGTCACAACATGTTGATCTACTATTCCCTTGGCAACTTTGTCACCGGACAGGAAACGCTGAAGCAGCTTCTTGGCGGAATGGCAACCTTTACCATCCAGAAGACTGTAGAAGGCGGCCAGACCACCGTTGAGATCCAGGATGCTGCATTGACGCCGCTGGTAATGCATTACAGCTATGACAATAAGGAATATGCTCCTTACAAGCTGGATGACTATACAGATGCACTGGCCTCTGTTCACAGCGTCCGCGAATCTATCGGAGATGAATTCTCCCTTGAGAATCTTTCAACCAAGTATGACGAGATCATGTCCATGAATGTTACACCATCTACGAAGACAGATCTTATGGATGTCACCTTTGATTCTGATGGAAATATGATGGATTCCAATGGAAATTATGTAGAAGATAATGATTCCATCACTTCTTCCTGGTACTATCAGAACCTTTCCAGCCAGAGCAGCTCCGACAGCACTTCCGGCGACAGCTCCGAAGCAGACAACTCCGAATCCGATGGCTCTGATTATTCCGAGGACGATTCAGAAGAATAAAAATGACTAAAATTCGTATTTCGAATGCCCAAAATCCACAGTACTATATGAATAGGCTGTGGATTTTTTTACGCGTGCAAATAACGTCTTATTTTCACGAAAACCTGTCTTTTTTCACAGGTTGCTTGTTTTTTCAGATAAAATCATATAAACTTTAAATATAAGCGCATAAACGAAAAAACGCTCGGACAACTGCTGTACAATGAAAAATTCAGTTTTTTATCTACAGCCTTTGGACGATTTAAAAGAAAGGGGTTACTATTATGGGACTTATTAAAGCAGCACTGGGAGCCGCAGGCGGCACACTTGCAGACCAGTGGAAAGAATTTTTCTACTGCGATGCCATTGACAACGACGTTCTGGCGGTGAAAGGCCAGAAGCGCACCTCCAAGCGTTCTTCCAATAACAAAGGAAGCGACAACATCATCACCAGCGGTTCCGGAATCGCCGTTGCAGACGGACAATGTATGATGATCGTAGAGCAGGGCAAGATCGTAGATATCTGCGCAGAGCCTGGCCAGTACACCTACGATGCTTCCACTGAGCCAAGTATTTTTTCCGGCAATCTGGGCGACGCCATTCTGAATACCTTCCATACTATTGGAAAACGTTTCACCTTCGGCGGTGACACAGGCAAAGACCAGCGTGTTTACTATTTCAACACTAAGGAACTGGTAGACAACAAATTCGGCACACCGAATCCGATCCCATTCCGCGTGGTAGACCAGAATATCGGACTGGACATTGACGTTTCTGTCCGCTGCAGCGGTGTTTATTCTTATCGAATTGCCGACCCGCTTCTCTTCTATTCCAATGTGTGCGGAAACTTCGAGCAACAGTATGACAAAGAGCAAATCGCGGGCCAGCTGAAAACAGAGTTCATCTCCGCCCTCCAGCCCGCATTTGCAACCATCTCCCAGCAGGGAATCCGCCCAAGTGCACTTCCCGCTCATGCAATGGAGCTTTGTGATGCCATGAACCAGGCTCTTACCCAGAAATGGAGCCAGCTTCGCGGTCTTGTGATCGTTTCTGTCGCCATGAACCCTATCACTCTTCCAGAAGAAGATGCGAAGATGATCAAAGAGGCTCAGCGCATGGCTATCCTCCGCAATCCAGCTATGGCAGCTGCTACTCTTGCAGGGGCACAGGCAGACGCTATGAAAACAGCAGCGGGCAATGCAGGCGGCGCTATGACTGGTTTCATGGGAATGAATATGGCAAATATGGCCGGTGGATTTAATGCGCAAAACCTTTACGCTATGGGACAGCAGCAGGCTGCCCAGCAGATGGCACAGCAGCCAGCTCAGCCGCAGATGGCTTCCCCGGCACAGTCCGCTCCTTCCGCTGAGCAGTGGAAATGCTCCTGTGGCGCTGTGGTTTCCGGCAATTTCTGTCCGGAATGCGGTGCGAAAAAGCCACAGGCTCCTACGGCAGGCGGAAGCTGGACCTGTTCCTGCGGTGCTGTAAATACAGGCAAATTCTGCTCCAACTGCGGTTCTCCCAAGCCGGCAATGAAGCCCCGCTACCGCTGTGACAAGTGTGGCTGGGAACCGGCAGATCCAGCCAATCCGCCAAAATTCTGCCCGAATTGCGGAGATCCTTTTAATGAAGGAGATATCCAGTAAATAAACCGCAATGCCCTATATATGCTGCGCATTTAAACTCTATTGTTTAAATGCGCAGATATCCCATATTCCGAGAGGAGATAAACTATGTCCGATTTACTTGAATATAAATGCCCCTGCTGCGGTGGAGCCATTGAATTCAACAGTAAGCTTCAGAAGATGAAATGCCCTTACTGCGACACTGAATTTGATATGGAAGCCGTCAAAGAGTTTAACGAAGCCGCAGCTGAACAACAGACCGATGACTATAGCTGGGAAAATGCCTCTGACAACGCCTGGAAGGAAGACGAGGCCAGCGGCATGTCCGTCTACATATGCCAGTCCTGCGGCGGCGAGATCGTTGCAGATGAAAGCACCGGTGCATCCAGCTGCCCCTTCTGTGGAAATCCGGTGGTCATGTCCGGCAAGTTTTCCGGTGCCCTCCGTCCAGACTTCATCATTCCCTTTAAGCTGGACAAAAAGGCAGCCAAAGCAGGCCTTTCCAAACACCTTCACGGCAAGATCCTTCTTCCAAAGGTGTTCAAGAAGGAAAACCATATTGACGAAATCAAAGGTGTCTATGTACCTTTCTGGCTCTTTGATACAGATGCCTCTGCAGATATCCGCTACCACGCTACCAAGACCCGCTGCTGGAGCGACAGCGATTACGATTACACGGAAACCAGTCATTACTCTGTTTTCCGTGCTGGAAACATTGGCTTCAACCAGATCCCGGTAGATGGTTCTTCCAAGATTGACAACGATTTAACAGAATCTCTGGAGCCTTATGTGACCTCTGAGGCCGTAGACTTTGCCACACCGTATCTGGCAGGCTATGTAGCAGACAAATACGACGTGTCAGCAGAGGAATGTGCTGAGCGTGCCAACCAGCGTGTGAAAAGAGCCTCTGAGGACGCTTTCCGCGACACCGTCATCGGCTATGACACCGTTACCCCAGAGGACACCCGCATTCAGCTAAAAGGCGGTAAAACCCACTACGCCCTTTTCCCAGTATGGCTTCTTTCCACTACCTGGAAGGGTAACCACTACCTGTTCGGCATGAACGGCCAGACTGGTAAATTTGTGGGCAATCTGCCTGTAGACAAGGGTATTTTCACCAGATGGTTCCTTGGACTGACTGCAGGCTTTTCCGTAGCAGCCTATGTAATTGCATGGCTGGTTCACACATACTTTTAAGGAGGAGCATGCTATGAAAAAACAATCTATAGGAATTATCCTGGCGGCAGCTCTGGGAGTGGGAAGCCTTTTCGGTGCAGCCATTCTAGGTGCAGATACGCCTTTTAATACCTCTTTGCCAGGTACAGGAGCTTCTACTGTACAGGCCGCATCCAACAGTGATGAAGAATATGACCCTTATCAGGACTTTGTAGCTTCCGACGACTTTTCCCTTGTCAAGGACGAGGCGGATCTTCTCACAGATGAGGAAGAGTCTCTGCTTCTGGACAAGCTGCAAACCCTCACCGACGAATACAGCTGCGAAGTGGCAGTCGCCACAGTAGAGTCGAAAAAAGGCTATGAAATGAACTTCTTTACAGACCATTTCTTCGATGAAAACGGCTACGGCGTCGGCGAGAATTATGACGGCATCCTTTTCATGGTCAGCATCGGAGACCGTAAATGGCACATTACCACCCACGGATATGGAATGACCGCATTTAATGATGACGGACTTGCTTATCTGAAAGACAATGTGGAGCCTCTGTTAAAGGATGAAGACTTCTACGGAGCCTTCGACACCTACGCAGACCTGTGCGGGAATCTCTTGGAGATGGCAGCTAACGGGGAGCCTTATACAGAGCCCTTTTCTCCCATGTGGATCCTTATTTCACTGGGTATAGGACTTGTGCTTGCGTTCCTTTGCACCATGGGTATGAGAGCCCAGCTGAAGAGTGTGCGCCCCCAGGACAGCGCAGTGGATTATGTACGTAAGGGAAGTATGGATGTAACAAGATCAAACGATATTTTCCTGTATCATACCGTTACCAGAACCGAAAAGCCCAAGAACGACAGTTCTTCAGGCGGTTCCGACAGCGACCACGGCGGTACGGGAGGAAGTTTCTAAGACTTACAAATTGCAGGAATAATTTTACATATTCTAATAAATCCTGCATTATAAAGTTCTGCGCCTGAAGCAGAAAGCTTTAAACGATATCAGTAAACAAAAAAAGAACCCGATTCACTATGATAAATAAATGTATGAAACATTTAACTTTCTTGAATCGGGTTCTTTTTATATATTTTTCACAAACGATTAATCGTCTTCCAGCTCTTCTTTCTTTACAGACTCAAACACATAATCATTTCCCGGAAGGACAGCGTTCAGCAGAATTCCTACGATTGCCGCAAGTGCAAGTCCTGTAAGAGTGATATGTGCGCCTGCAATGGTAAAAGTAAATCCATCTGAAATACCAAGTCCGCAAACCAGGATAACTGCTGTGATCACCAGGTTACGGGAACGTGTCAGGTCTACTTTGTTTTCAACCACGTTACGGACACCAACCGCAGAGATCATTCCGTAAAGGATGAAACTGATACCACCGATGATCGCGGACGGAAGGGAGCTGATCACCTCTGCCATCTTCGGGATAAAGCTGAGGATAACTGCATAAACAGCTGCCAGACGGATTACATTTGGATCATAAACACGGCTTAGGGCAAGAACACTGGTGTTCTCACCGTAGGTTGTGTTTGCAGGTCCACCGATCATTGCGGACAGGGAGGTTGCAAGACCGTCGCCAAGCAGGGTGCGGTGAAGTCCCGGATCCTCGATAAAGTTGCGGTCAACGGTTGCGGAAATGGCGGAAATATCACCGATATGCTCCATCATGGAAGCGATAGCGATAGGTGCCATTGCAAGGATTGCAGTGATATTAAATTTACAGAGGAAAAATTTCGGAACACCCACAATTGGTGCGCCAGCTACGCCAGCAAAGCTGAGGATTGCACTTCCGTCTGCGTTTGTCATGCCAAAGGCATTCATAATCAGGGCTACTACATAGGAAACCACAATCCCCATCAGGATCGGAATGATACGGAACATTCCAACGCCCCAGATATTGAAGAAAATGACAGTTCCAAGTGCGATCAGGGCAAGGATCCAGTTCTTGGAGGCATTGCTGATCGCAGATGGTGCCAGGCTAAGACCGATACAGATAATAATAGGACCGGTTACAACTGGCGGCAAATAACGCATAACGCGTTTTACACCGATAACCTTAACGATCATGGCCAGTACCAGGTACAGAAGTCCTGCTACAAACACACCGCCGCATGCGTATGGAAGCTTCTCTCCATAAGACATGTTTGCAAAGATTCCGGTATCCAGTTCTGCAACTGTGGCGAAACCGCCAAGGAATGCAAATGAGGATCCAAGGAATGCAGGTACCTTCATCTTGGTCAGTACATGAAACAGAAGTGTTCCAAATCCGGCGCAAAACAAAGTTACCTGAATGGATAAACCTTCACCGTGAAAATAATTGTTTACCAGGATCGGCACCAGAATGGTTGCACCAAACATGGCAAACATGTGCTGGAGCCCCAGAATCAACATCTGCGGGATTCCCAGCTTTTTGGCATCATAAACGCCTTCAACTCTGAACTTCATAAATAAAGCTCCTCCTTTTCCCATGCATTAGAACATGTTTGAAGATTGCGGGAATGATTTTTCAAACATGCTCTAGTATGAGATGTACCAATGCGGCTTATACTGTAAACAGTATCGTATTTCGTCACCGCTGCATAATGAGCCGCAACTTCTTTTCCCATATTGCCGCAATAAACTGCGCAACACCTCTGTCATAGTATAAAGTATACGACAAGTTTTTACAATGATTGACTTTCTATGGAAAGTGCGATATCATTTTATTACTGTTCACAGGTAATGTTCCGCGAGGTGTTTTTTGTGAGCAAAGCTCACAGAAAACCCGAGAACCTCGGCGCGAAATCATGTGAAAGCATGATTTCTGTGCATCGCGAAGCGTGTTACTGATCACGAAGTAAACAGTAACATCATTTTTACAGTATTCCTACAGGGAGATTGCTGTTGCATAGGGCAATGGCAACTTTTATTACACTACGGAGGTTTTTATCATGCCAAATTTTTCAGATATGGACAATGTATTTATTATGGACCACCCACTGATCCAGCATAAGATTTCCATTCTTCGTAATAAGAATACCGGAACAAACGAATTCCGTAAACTTATTGAGGAGATCGCAGTTCTTATGGGTTTTGAGGCGCTTCGTGATCTTCCCCTTGAGGATGTTGAGGTTGAGACTCCCATTGAGACTTGCAAGACTCCTATGATTTCCGGTAAGAAGCTTGCTGTTGTTCCTGTACTTCGTGCAGGTCTTGGAATGGTAAATGGTATCACTACCCTGGTTCCATCTGCTAAGATCGGTCACATCGGTCTTTACCGTGATCCGGTTACCCATGAGCCTCATGAGTACTATTGTAAGCTTCCGGATCCCATTGACCAGCGTCTCATCGTTATGGTTGACCCAATGCTGGCTACTGGCGGATCTGCTATCGCTGCTGTTAACTTCATTAAAGAGCATGGTGGAAAGAGCATTAAGTGTATGTTCGTGATCGCTGCTCCGGAAGGTCTGAAACGTCTTCACGAAGTACATCCGGATGTACAGATCTATGTAGGCCATCTGGACAGAGAGCTGAACGACCGTGCATATATCTGCCCGGGACTTGGCGACGCCGGAGATAGAATTTTCGGTACCAAATAAATTTTTGAGCTGTCAGGCCGCGAAACAGACGGATATACCGTCCCCCAAAGCACCAATGTCAAAATATGAAAACGCGTAAAGTAAAAGGCTGTAATTCTGAAAAGTATCTTACTTCCAGAATCCAGCCTTTTTCTTTTATATTTTTTACAATTATACAAACCAGTAATTATTCACTTTGCAGCTATGAATCCGCTTTTCAGACCTTACCAGACAACTCACATCACAGACACGCTCTCTCCATCTTCGCCTTATATTCCACACAAAGCATAGTGATATCATCAAACTGCGGCGTCTCCCCAACAAAAATGTCGATATCCTTCTTCACTTCCGGTAAAATTTCTGATGGCACTTTGTCCTTCACCCGGTTCAGAACCTGCTCCAGACGCTCCATTCCATAAAGCTGATTCTCCGCATTTGTAGCCTCTGTCACACCATCAGTGTACTGGAAGATCATATCTCCCACATCCAGGGTCATGCAGCCAGCCTTATAATTCATATCCTCAAATCCTGCAAGAACAAAGCCCGGACGGATCTTATAAGCTTCAAAGCTGCCGCCAGCCTTACAGATAAACGGCATTTCATGACCGGCATTTACGAAGCAGAATTCTCCCGTCACAAGATCCAGCACCCCTTCAAAAGCAGTGATAAACAAGCCCTCACTGTTCGCCTCACAAAGAAGATTATTCACTGTGGAAAAGACCTCGCCTAAATCTCTTCCTGGTGTGGTATGGTCCTTGATCAGCGTTTTTCCAATGACCATAAACAGCGCTGCCGGAACACCCTTTCCGGAAACGTCCGCCATAACAATGGCCAGATGGGTTTCATCCACCATAAAGAAATCGTAAAAATCACCGCCCACTTCCTTGGCAGGCGTCATGGTCGCATAGATATCAAATTCCTTCCGGTCCGGGAACGCCGGGAAAATACAGGGCAGCATGGATGCCTGAATGTTTCTGGCAATATCCAGCTCCGTCCCGATCCTCTCCTTCTCAGCTGTCACCTTGGACAGATTGGCAATATAGTTCTCCAGCTCTTCCAGCATAAAATTGAAGGAATCACTGAGCGCCTCGATTTCATCCCCAGTTTTCATGGTGATCCTCTGATCTTCAAACTTTCCGCTTTTGGTGATCTCCTGGGTAAAATCAGCCAGCTTGCTGATAGGTGTGGTGATAGTCTTCCGTACAAAGACAATATACGCAGCCATAGTCACAGCGATAATACAAAAAGAAATCAGAAACATATTGATGAGAAAAGAATTCAGGTAATTTCGAACATCCTTCATATCCAGAATATACTGGATCTCTGCGATTGCCTTTCCTTCCTCGTCCAGGATTACGGAAATCCCAGTATAATTATAGCCGTAGCTATTGTCCGTCACAAGCGGACGGTCCACACCTTTGTTCTGCTGGTACTGGTTCCATATGGTAATGTATTTCTCCATATCAGCCGGATCATTCGGGTTGGCAGCATCCGTGTACAGAATGTCACTTCCGTAAGCGATCTGGTTCGCCGGATCATCGCCCATCTCTTCCACCATAGCATCTATGTAGAAATGAACGCTGTCCTCATCTGGCACAACCAGGGACAAATAGGTAACATCCCCATCTTTTTTCAGCTTGTTAAACAGCGCGGCCATTTCCGGATACTCTTCTGTCTGATCTCCGCCTTCCGCCAGGATCTTCTCCACATCCTGCACTGAGAGCATATCCGCAATACTGTTGCAGTTGGTCATAACCCGCTGTGCATACAGGTTCTCCAGATAGGATCTGGAACTTCTGTAGCTAAAAAGGGAAATCGCGATGGTCAGGATCACACCGATTATACCAAGTGAAAGAATAAATTTGGGAAGAAGTTTGATTTTCATTTGTAGTTCCTTTCCTGAAGTTTCTTATTATTTTCAAAACGGTAACTGTTCAGAACCTTCACAGTTACACGCTTCGCGGAATACTGCCTTCTGAATAGTTACCCGAAACGGTTCCGCGCCGTTTCCAATTACCACCTGTAAAGCTTAGGTTTCTGTTGGATTCCCTGTACGGATTCTTTTAAAGTAAACCTCTGCATCACACTTACAGCGTCCCTTGCAATATGGGCAAAAAAGGTCTTTCTTGTCATACCAGATCTGCTTCGCCGAAGAAAGATGAACAAACTGGCACTTCTGAAGGGCTTTTTCCAGGGGAACTTTACCTCCCGCATTCCAACAGATGATAAACACGTTCTCCACGCCCTTCCCTGCAAACTGCGCCAGCGCATACTCCATCATCAGAACCGCCAGCCCCTGCCTGCGAAACGCTTCTTTTATCCCTACGGACTGAAGCTTTCCTACGAGCTGAGGCTTTCTCACCGACCGAGACTCCCTTACCGGCGCCAGCGCCCCCTGCCCGCAAACCTGTCTGATCTTCTGCACTGCAAGCCTGGCATCCTCTGCAATCTGATCCGCCGACGTAAGATAATAATAAATATATCCAGCCAGCTCTTCCTCTGCCGTTTTCAGCAAAAGAAGCGCCCTGTCCTGGCGCCCGATGGTCTGTTCAAGCTCCGCTTTCTGATACAGATTTTCCCCCACACACTGATCCATAAGCTGCAGTGTTTCCTCTATATCTTCTTTTTTCAATGGACGCAGATAAAATTCTCCACAAAAAGTCTTTATCTTCTGTATCTCTTGTGTCATAAACCCACCTTTTCGCAGGACAAAATCTGCATTCCCATGGTAATTTCCGAATCCTTACTGAGAATCTGCTGCCGAAGCCCTTCGTAATTCTCTCCGAGCCACTTCTGCCACTCCTGATAATCCCTGTTATCTGGTTCTTCTGCCAGCAGAATTTCCACATCCTCCGGCAGATAAGAAAAAAAGGTCTGAAAAATCTGATTTTTCCGTTCCAGCTCTTCCTTTCCAGCAGAAATCCCCTGACTCCATACGTGAATGTTCCCGTAGCCAAAATCCGCCAGCCAGCCAGAAGCCTTGGCACCGGTATCTCTTCGCCCTGCATATTTATCCTGGTTTAAAATATCCAGAAACTGTTCCAGAAGGTTCTTCTCATCTGGAACAAGTGTGGAAGCACAGTCATTGCTTTCCGTAATGAAGAGCACTCCGTCTTTTTTCAGAAATTGTTCCAATGTGCGAAGCAGCTTCTTTCCATCCAGCAAATGCATTAATACAAAAGAAAGACAGATCAGATCAAATTGTCCTCCGGCAGAAGCATCCACCAGATTCTGCAGATCTTTAGAAAAGGACTGACTCTCCACATCCATCTGATAAAAAAAGAATTTGGAATTTCCATACTGTCTGTGGGCTTTTTCCACTAGTTTCTGGTTGTATTCCAGGCCAATTACCCTGGAAACCCTTTGGTCGGAAAAACGCTGAAAGGTTCTGTTTCCATCATTGCAGCCAATGTCCAGAACGGAAAGCCCTGATTTCCCCTTAAAAAAATGCTCCAGCGCAGGTTTTTCTGCCTGTGACAGCAGCTTATTCTGTATCCGCAGGCGCTCCCGCTCCTTTTTTTCCTGAAATACCAGCTGACTTTGCATGATCAGTCTCCTTGTTTCTTATAATTCACGCCATCCACAGCACAGGCTTTAGAATCTCTATAAATCTTACACCTTGCGGAAGGCTGCTTTTATTTATCACAACATTTTTCTTCCTTCAGCTATTTAAACAGCAGCTTCTTCGCATTCTCTTCTGTCACCGCAATCACTTCCTCTGCAGTGATTCCCTTGATCTGCGCCAGCGCTTCTGCAACATAAGGCAGATTCAGGGAAGAATTTCTCTTACCGCGGTTCGGCTCCGGTGCCATATAAGGGCAGTCTGTTTCCAGAACAATCTGGGACAAAGGTGCCATGGCTGCCACGTCCTTCAGCTTCTTTGCATTTTTGAAGGTGAGCACGCCACCGATTCCCAGATAAAGCCCCATTTTCAGATATTCTGCCGCGATCTCCCTGCTGTAGGAAAAACAATGAATGATCCCGCCTGACATATCTTTTTTCATATATTCCTTTACGATCTCCAGGGTATCCTCTGCGGCATCACGGCTGTGGATCATAAAAGGCAGCTTCTCTTCCCTGGCAATGTCCAGCTGGGCGCGGAACATTTCCTGCTGCCGTTTATGCTCCGCCTCCTCCTTGTGCCAGTAATAGTCAAGCCCGATCTCTCCGATGGCCACCATTTTCTCCATATGGGAAAGCCGCTGGATCTCGTCCAGGGTATCCTGTGTCATAATTCCCGCGTCATCCGGATGAACTCCTACTGCGCCATATATAAAGGGATACGCTTCCATCAATTCTAAAGTTCCGCCAAATCCGTCGACGGACGCGCACACATTTACAATACAGCCCACTCCCCCATCCTTCATGGAAGAAAGAAGCTGGTCTCTGTCACCCTCAAAAGCCTCATCATCATAATGTGCATGTGTATCAAATATCATTTTCCTGCCTCTTTTTTAAGTATTTCCAGACGCGGTTCCTTTTTCAGTATTTTTGCGCGTACCAGTCGATTAAAAAAAACACAAGTGTTTTCTTTTCAATATTACCATTATATCATACCAAAATCGTACCAGTAAAGCGTTATAAAACGGTTTTTAGAAGTCCTATAAAAAAGGGTAAAAAAGTACTTGACAATTTCAGGAAATAGATAAATAATATGAGAAATCAATCAGCAAGGAAGCCGGTGCAAATATGCGCTGGCTTTTTTGTTTAACAGGAAATTCCCCTGGAATCCCCTATTACAAAATACTCTTTATGGGAGGCGCCCATGGAACTGCACATGTCTACGTTTGTAATCATAAGCATAGCATTCTTCTTTGTCGGAATCATTGACGCCGTATCCGGAGGCGGCGGGCTTCTCACTCTGCCCACCTTTATGCTTACCGGATTTCCCGTACATTTGATCGCAGGGACCAATCAGTGCTCCTGTCTTCTGGGAGGTTTCACCTCTCTTTTCAAATTTATAAAAAGCGGACATGTTTACCGTTTTACAGCTGTCATTGCCGGGATCAATGCCATCATCGGTTCCGTCCTTGGAGCCAGCCTGAACCTGATCCTTCCTGCAAAATATCTGCAGATCATCATGATTGTAATCCTTCCGTAAAGTATTTGGGGATCTGGAAGTTTTGAAAGGAGTCAACTTTGAGATCAATACAGGAGAAGTTGTATGTATATTAGGACCATCCGGTTCTGGAAAAACAACCCTCTTAAGATGCACCAATTTCCTTGAAGTTCCCACAAAGGGCCTGGTAACCGTAGGCGATTCAACTGTAGACGCCACCCATCACACCAAGAAGGATGTCCATGAACTCCGGCAAAACAGTACCATGGTATTCCAGAATTATAATCTTTTCAAAAATAAAACAGCTCTGGAAAATGTAATGGCAGTTGTCACTCATGAAATGGGCTTTGCCAGAGAAGTTGCCGACCGTGTGGTATTTATGGATGGCGGCGTGGTTGTAGAACAGGGAAAACCGGCAGATATTTTTGATCACTCCGAGAATCCCAGAACCCAGAAGTTCTTACGCGCAGTCGCTCAGAAATAGCAATCTTATTAGCAATAATATTTAAAAAAAAGGGATGAGGTATCAATGAATATTTTAGATATTGCAAAGCAAAATTCAGACTACACAATTAAAATAAGAAGATATTTTCACGAACATCCTGAATGCGGGCCTGCCGAACAGACAAATACCATGGCTGTCATTAAAGAGGAACTTGATAAGATGGAAATTCCTTACAGCCAGGTACCCGGCGGCGGCATTTTTGCATATATCAATGGAAGCAGTACCGGAAAAACCATTCTTCTTCGATCCGACATCGATGCGCTTCCTATACTGGAATCTGAAACCAACCTAAAAAATAAAAGAATATGTATTTCCAAAAATCCTGGGGTTATGCATGGATGCGGTCATGACGGCCACATCGCCATGCAGCTTACCGCCGCAAAAATACTAAAAAGCATGGAAGCTTCCCTAAACGGCCGCGTAGTCCTTATGTTTGAGGAAGGGGAAGAGGGCCACCGGAATATTGAAAAGCTCCTGGCCTATATGGCAGAAAAGGACATGAAGTTTGACACCTGCTATGCCTGCCATGTACGGTGGGATATTCCAACCGGAAAGCTGTCCTGCTGCCAGGGCTCTGCCATGTCAGGCCTTTATCACTTTGTCCGTCCTCACCTGGTCCCTGGGCTCTATCCATGCAGGTGCCACCTTTAACCTGATTCCCGACAAGCTGACCTGCGAGGGAAGTATCCGAATGATGGACCGGGGCAGCGGAGAAGAATTTATCAAGGAATTTGAACGGATTGTGGCTGCAATCTGTCCCCTTAACTACTGCACATACCAGTTCAAATTACTAGAACACCTTTTGCCCACAGAAAACAATCCCGCATGCAGAAAAACCTACCTGGATTCCGTGAAAAAATATATCAGCGAAGAAGCCATATATGACTGTGAGCCCTGGATGGCTTCCGAAACCTTCAGCTATATGTGCAGCCTTTTCCCAGGCATAGAGACCTTCGTGGGAATAAAAAATGACCAGTTGGGCTCCGGTGCCAATCACCATACCCCGGAATTTGACCTTGACGAGGACGGGCTCATCTATGGTACCGCAGCTGCTGTCAGCTATGTTCTGGGCTATTTTGAAAATACCCCTGATACGTCAGCCTTTCAACCAGTATACAACAGCGTCAGCGATCTCATCGCAACCTTCAGTAAAAAATAGAAAGGAGAACCATTATGGAAAACTTCGTAGTAACGGTTGGACGACAATTCGGAAGCATGGGACGTCCCATCGCAAAGAAAGTAGCAGAAATGCTGGATATCAGCTATTATGACAGAGATATTGTGGAAGAAGTATCCAAGAGAATGAACGCCCCTCTTTCCCTCATAAGCGATAAAGAGGAAGGGGCAAAATTTGGCCTTGGAAAATACGCAAAAATGCTGCGCCCCCTGGGTTCTGGCACAACAGACCTTCAGGACAAGATCTTCTCTGTCCAGGAATGTGTGCTACAGGATTTTGCAGACAAGGGGCCGTGTATCATGGTTGGAAGATGCAGCGACTATCTTATGCGTGACCACAAAAACCTGCTCCGGGTATACATCTATTCCCCACTTGACGCAAGAGTTCGTAACTGTGTACAATATTTTGGAATGACTGAGGAAAAAGGCCGGAAAATGTGTGTAGATGTAGACAAGGCCAGAAAGGCTTACCACAGACATTACGCAGGATATGATCCTGGAAGCACCGAATATATGGACCTGATGCTGAACAGCAACAATTTTGGCATTGACGGTACTGCGGAGCTGCTTACCAATGTGATCCGGAAAAATTTCGGATTATAGGATCTGAAAAAATTCTGCCGGATACTGACAGAAAACAGAAATATCATAGACAAAGGACAGTGACGGAAAATGAAAAGACAGATGAAAATGATCGCTTATGCTGTTGAACCGGAAGAAATTCCTATTTTTGAGAAGTATTACAGAAATTATGATATCGACCTTAAGCTTGTAGATGAAAAACCCAATCCCGCAAACATTGCCCTTGCCAATGGCTATGACTGTATCAATGTTCTGTCAGATACTTATATCACAGATGAAATGTGGGATGGTTTTCACGTATGCGGAGTGCGGATCGCGGTCACAAGATGTATCGGTATGGAGCATATGAACCAGGCCTATGCCCACAAGCTTGGAATCCAGATTTTTAATATTACCTACTCTCCTGCAAGTGTGGCGGATTATGCCATTATGATGATGCTGATGCTTCTTCGAAATGTGAAGCCTATCCTTCAAAGGTATCTGAGACAGGATTACACCATGTCCGGAATCCGCGGACGTGAGCTTCCCAATATGACCGTGGGCGTAATTGGCGCCGGTCATATTGGGCAGACCGTTGTAAAGCATCTCTCAGGCTTTGGCTGCAGAGTCTTATACTGGAACCGCCATCCAAAGGAAGATCTGGAAGGTTTTGCAGAATACTGCGATCTGCCCACACTCCTTGCACAAAGTGATATTGTGTCTCTTCATATTGCTTCTAATAAGGAAACTTATCATTTCATGGATCCCGACCGTATTGCTTCCATGAAGCAGGGCGCACTTTTGATAAACACAGCGCGGGGGCCTATTGTGGATTCCGCTGCGCTTATTGAAGCTCTTGAAAGCGGTCACCTTTCTGGCGCCGGACTTGATGTGATCGACGGAGACCGTAATATCTATTACAGGGATCACAAAAATGAGATGATCATACACCATGAAATGGCGATCCTGAATTCCATGCCAAATGTTCTCATGATGCCCCACGCCGCTTATTTTACGAACCAGGCGCTGGAGGATATGGTGCATAATTCGCTGATTGTGACGAGCCAGTGCTTTAAGGATATGAAAGAGCAGCAATAGAAAGTTTTATACAACTATCTAACCAGCACTCCCCTCCACTACGCAGTATCAGCTGCTTCTATGGAGGGGAGTGTTAATTTATGGTAGAGTTTTAGAGAAACTATTATCGGGCACAGTTCCCAGCTTCCCCTGTCATGATCTCGATACCATGTCCCAGGGCGCCAATAATGTATTCCAGACTCTCTTTCACCGCCTTGGGGCTGCCTGGGAGATTGATAATCAGGGTCTGCTTGCGGATCCCAGCTGTGGCGCGGCTGAGCATGGCGCGGTTTGTGATGGTCATGCTGTAGGCACGGATCGCCTCCGGGATTCCTGGAACCTTCCGTTCTGTAATATCTTCTGTTGCTTCCGGCATAACATCCCGTGGGGAAAACCCGGTTCCGCCTGTGGTCAGAATCAGTTCCGCCTGGTTTTCGTCTGCGATTTCTACCATCCGCTTAGAAAGCATGGAGCGGTCATCTGGAAGAATATCCATGGAGACCACCTGATAGCCTTCTCTTTCTACAATCTCTTTAATCGCCGGGCCGCTTAAGTCTTCCCGCCTGCCCTGGTATCCCATGTCACTGGATGTGATAATTGCAACTCGTTTCATAGCCATCCTCCTGTACATATTATCGGACTTTATGTTTATATTATTACAATCCATTAAATCAGACAGTATAACTTTTTCTACTAAACGGACATGTCGCCTATCAGCGACATCACCTTCAACAAAAATTCCTATTATCTTAACCTGCAAAAAGAGTTCTCTATTTACTGATACTTCATCATCTCGAAAACAAAAAATCCCCACTCTTACCACCAGTCTTCTCAACTAGGTGAATATCCGTCAGCACCATGTGCTTGTCGATTGCCTTACACATGTCGTAAATAGTCAGAAGTGTCACCTGCACACCCGTCAGCGCTTCCATCTCCACACCGGTTTTTCCATCCGTCTTCACTGTACAGAAGGTGCGGATAATCCCCTTTTCTTTTTCCAGCTCAAAATCAATGGTGCATTTGGTGATCGGCAGTGGGTGGCACATGGGCACCAGATCAGAGGTGTGCTTCACGGACATGATTCCGGCAACTCGGGCCACACCAAGAACGTCCCCCTTGGCCACCGTTCCGGCGGTAAGGCGCTCCATAATCCCGGCACCCACCTGGATTGCGCCCGTGGCAATGGCGGTTCTGTGCGTAACGGGCTTGTCCGAAACATCTACCATTATAGCATTGCCACTTTCGTCAAAATGTGTCAATTTATTTTCCATGTTTTTTCCTTTTATAACAATACTGATAATATTTTCCGTTTTCAATCATTTATTTCATTTTTTTATCACAATTATATCCCCCAGAAATCCAGGTTCTGTCAAAAAGCTGTCATTTTCCAGATAAGTACTTTCATATACGGACATGCCGCCGGCCGGCGGCATGTCCGTATATATAGAAATTCCACATAAATAGAAAATCTAAAACAGGAGGTGATATGATGTTGACACTTGAAGGACTTATTGCTGTTTTAAGCTTATGCTTAACAGCGTTTGGACTCGGATACACGATCGGAGGAAATCACAAAAAAATAACCGCCCCAGCCCAACCAACTGAACGGTTATTACAACATATATGAATGGGCTAACGTCTATCGGTAACACCTTTATTTCTGTACATATATTAACACGAAACAAAATATATGTCAATTTACAAAATCAACTTTTCCCTGCAAATCTTATTTCAAAATTTTCCAATTTTTATTTCATAATCCTCTTGACAAAATGGCTTTTATCCTTTATATTGATATCAGTAATAATTACTATTATTAAAGAGAAAGGAGAAAAACCGATGGCCACATTGAAATACAGCCGCCAGAGAGAATCGATCAAGGAATTTCTTACCGGCAGGACTGACCATCCCACCGCTGATTTTGTATATGAGAATATGAAGCAGATCTATCCGAACATCAGCCTTGGAACTGTATACCGGAACCTCTCTCTTCTCGCTGATCTGGGTGAAATACAGAAGCTTTCCAGCTTTGGCGGAGCAGACCGATTCGACGCCCGCACCGCTCCCCATTGTCACTTCATGTGCACCCGCTGCGGCAGAGTGATGGACGTATTCAGCGAACATATTGATAAAAGTCTTGAGAGCATTGCAGCTGACTTTAAGGATGGTCAGATTTCCGATTATAAAGCAAGATTTTTTGGAATCTGCAAGGAATGCCTAAAGGAAGAGTCACATTGAAACACGGCAAAAGGATGAATAAATTCTTCATTTACAGATCATAACTATGCTACGAAGTTACATTTCAACAGTATCCAGAAGCAATATCACAGAAGGTTACCATTCAACAGTAACACAGCTTCCTGTAAATGAAAAAAAGTTTCAATAGCTCTTGACAATCAAGAAACAATATGCTACTATAAAGCAGTAATAATTACTATTATTAAAAACTAAACAAAAATTTTTATATAAGAAAAGGAGAATTTAATTATGGCTAAATGGGTATGTAATGTATGTGGTTATGTTTACGAAGGTGAAGCAGCTCCAGAAGTATGTCCAATCTGTAAAGCTCCGGCTTCCAAGTTCACCAAACAGGAAGATGAAATGTCTTGGGCAGCTGAGCATGCTGTAGGCGTTGCTCAGGGCGTCAGTGAAGACATCCTTGCAGACTTAAGAGCAAACTTCGAGGGCGAGTGCTCTGAGGTTGGTATGTATCTTGCAATGGCACGTGTTGCTCACAGAGAGGGATACCCAGAAGTTGGTCTGTACTATGAGAAAGCAGCTTACGAGGAAGCAGAGCACGCAGCTAAATTTGCTGAGTTATTAGGCGAAGTTGTTACAGACAGCACTAAGAAAAACCTTGAGATGCGTGTAGCAGCTGAGAACGGCGCAACAGCTGGTAAATTTGATCTTGCAAAACGTGCAAAAGCCGCTAACCTTGACGCAATCCACGACACAGTTCACGAGATGGCTCGCGACGAAGCTAGACACGGAAAAGCATTCGCTGGTCTGCTTAAGAGATACTTCGGCTAATCTGAAGGCTATATAAAACAGTAAAAAAATGCCCTGCAGGATTTTTCCTGCAAGGGCATTTCTTTTTGCTACGTCACTGTGAATATCCGTTTGACCTGTTCCGGAGGATTTATTATAATAGAGTTTGTGATGATTTAACCGAATCAAGCAAGTCCCCTGCTTCAATTGCGCAAAGCAATAAGCAGTGGGTTGGGACTTGCTTGTATCAGGAGTGGTGCAAGCCACTCCTGATAAGCTGCGAAGCAGCATTCGGTTATGAGCAAGTAGCGAAGCGGATTGCGAATA
>OLRJ01001059.1_pt1 | contig 24721 bp, 21 predicted proteins | sample 1672741 | NCBI WGS metagenome assembly OLRJ01 (sample SAMEA3136719, study PRJEB25190) | human gut metagenome | biome: human gut; feature: human-associated habitat; material: faeces | place: Austria | collected 2013
CACTGTTGAACTGACTTGCCACCTGTACCAGCTGTGCAACGGGTCTGGCTTCAAGCCCTGTGGACAGGTGAATGGTGATTGGTTTTTTAATCATAATAACTCCTCCTTGTTTTCCCTCAGGTCATCTGCAAGCAGGCTTAATTTACGAAGCCGGTGATTTACTCCAGACTTTCCAACCTGTGGGTTCAACATCAATCCTAGTTCTTTAAGTGTTGCTTCCGGATACTGCAGCCGCAATCTGGCGATCTCCTCAAGTCCTTCATTCAAACTCTCCAGGCCCACCTTTTCCTCAAGAAGTCTGATATCCTCGATCTGCTTCACTGCTGCATTAACCGTCTTATTTATATTAGCAGTCTCACAGTTTACCTTCCGATTCACAGAATTGCGCATCTCTTTCAGGATACGGATATTTTCCAGATCCATAAGAGCTACATTTGCTTCCATAATAGCAAGCATGTCTACAATCTGTGCGCCTTCCTTCACATAGAGTACATAAGACTTCTTACGCAGAACCATCTTGGCATCTATATGAAAGCTGTGAATAATTTCCTGCAGCTGCCCGCTTATCTCCTGGCTGGGACATACAATTTCGAAATGGTATCCCTTCTGTGGATCACTGATCGAACCTGCCGAGAGAAAAGCACCGCGTACAAACGCCCTTTTGCAGCAATCCCTCTGATACACAATAGAATTGGATACAAGTGGCATCCCTCCGCTCACTCCCGAAAATTCCAGCTTGGCAGAATCCAGTATTTCCTTTACTAAAAACTGATCGATAATGGAAATACAATAAAGATTTCCTTTTCTGAAACGGTCAATTCGGGAATTTGATACATCTGTCTCTATATTAAATGTTTTTTGCAATAATGTAAAGCCTTTTCTTGAAAGTGCCTCATTTTCTGTCTGGATACGCAGGGATTTTCTCCCATCAGTTCCAGCCTCCAGGCTGCCGCAGAAAGTAAAGATTGCAGCCAGTTCCGCAATCCTGCAGTGTCTTCCGGAGCCGATATGCCTGGAAAGTTCTTCTTTCACCATCCCTGAAAAAGACATTCCGCGATCTCCTCTTTCTATTTTTTCAATAGGCGATCTTTATCCACATCTCTGTGCTCCAATCGAAAACCGTATTCACCATTTCTGGCGATCCGGCTGTACAACTCCCTTGCAATGGTAACGGAACGGTGCTTGCCCCCTGTGCAGCCAACTGCAATTACAAGGCTTGTTTTACCCTCCTGTGCATACTTAGGAATCAGGAACTCCACCATATCTTCCAGTTTATTTGCAAAAATCCTTGCAGTCTCATTATCCATTACATAATTAAACACGCTCTCATCCATACCGGTAAGGGGACGTAATTCATCCTCATAATATGGATTCGGAAGAAAACGCACATCGAATACCAGGTCTGCATCTGCCGGAATTCCATACTTGAACCCAAAAGACAGAACCGTGACCATCATATTACAGAATTTTTCATTATTTACAAAAATCTTCTCAATTTCCTGGCGCAGCTCCCTTGTAAGAAGATGACTGGTATCAATAATATAATTAGCTCTCTTGCGAAGAAAATCCATTTTCTGGCGTTCCAGACGGATTCCGTCATCTACCCTGCCGTTACTGGCCAGCGGATGGCTGCGTCTGGTTTCCTTATAACGCTTTACCAGCACGGAATCTTCTGCATCCATAAAAAGAATCTCAAAATCATATCCAGCTTCTTTCATATGATCCAGAACCTGTGCCAGTTCTTCCAGAGAGTGACCGCTTCTGGCATCAATACCAAGAGCCGCATTCTGAACTCCCTCTTCATGTACTTCCAGCATCAGGGAAGCAAATTTCTCCACCAATGGAATAGGAAGATTGTCCACACAAAAATAGTGGGCATCCTCCAGCATTTTCAGCACAGTAGACTTACCTGCGCCGGAAACGCCTGTAACAATTACAAATCGCATAATTTATCTCCTGCCGGGCAAAACAGTGTCACTGCTCACAATCTGACCAGTAGCAGTAAAACGGACTCTTCTGCCTCTTATGTGTCTTAAATCCATTCCAAAGGATTCTTCATGGATCTAGAATTCTCCCAGAAACTTCACCTCTGGTTCAAGCTTCACACCAAATTTCTCCATAACAATTCTTTGAACGTCAGACATCAACGTGGTAACATCTTTCGCTGTGGCATTTCCTGTATTGATCACGAAACCGCAATGTTTCTCGGAAACCTGGGCACCGCCTACCTGATAGCCTCGCAATCCGCTGTCCATGATCAGTTTACCTGCAAAATAGCCCTCTGGCCGTTTGAAAGTGCTCCCTGCACTAGGATAAGAAAGTGGCTGCTTGCTGGTTCTCATCCCTGCTAATTCCTGCATACGGCTGCGAATCTCCTCCTGATCACCTTTTTCAAGAGAAATGACAGCTTCCAGAACAATATAGCCAGCTTCTTTTATCACACTGGTTCGATAACCCATGTGAAGCTCATCTGCCTGCAAAGTCAGGACTCCGCCCTCTGGAGTAAGAACCGTGACTTCTTTCAGAACATCCTTCATTTCTCCGTCATACGCTCCTGCATTCATCACCACAGCACCGCCTAAGGTTCCCGGAATTCCTCCTGCAAACTCAAAGCCAGTCAGCGATGCCTCTCTTGCAGCTGCGGCAATTCCAGATAAAAGAGCTCCTGCCTGGGCATAGATCCGGCTGTCTTCAACTCTGATCTGTCCAAAGTTTCTATACAGCTGTACTACCACTCCCTGATAGCCCTTGTCGCTTACAAGAAGATTGCTTCCATTTCCAAGAATAAAATACGGAACATTTTTTTCCTTACAAACAGCTATGATTTTCTTTATCTCATCAGCATTCTCCGGTACCAGAAAGAAATCTGCCGGACCGCCAATTCGGAATGTAGTATGCCTGCTCATAAGCTCCGCTTCCAGTATCCGGTTATCTTCCAGAATTTCCTGGAACCGCTGTTTTAAATTTACATTCACAGATTTACATCCTCTATCTTTCTATACTCAACTTTTTATCAAACAATATCTGCGCCAATCCTATTCTTTCCATTGCCGCATCGTTTTATTATACTATTTAACTTCACAAATGTACAGAAAAAACGCATATTTTCTAAGATTCTTTCCATACTAAATGTTGTTATGATAGTTGCAAAACAACAAACTTTTCTCAGCGACATGTTCGTTTCGTGAAAGGAGATTTCACCCATGCTCCAGCAAATTTTCCTATCCATAGTTGGCTTCTGCTCTGGAATCATCATCGCAGGCGGTGTAGTTGGCCTGCTTATCGGTCTTTCCATCGTTCCCCGCTATGCCGGTATCACTCATACCGGAAAACATATATTGTTATATGAAGATATTACGCTTCTTGGCATTATATGTGGTAATCTTTTTTTCCTCTATGGCTGGCACATTCCAGGCGGAACCTTTACTCTGCTCCTTTATGGACTTTTTTCTGGTATCTTTCTGGGCGGATGGATCATGGCACTTGCTGAGATGGCAGATGTTTTTCCCATCTTTTCCAGAAGGATCAAACTGACCAATGGAATCCGATGGGTCGTGATCGCAGTGGCCTTCGGAAAAGCTTTGGGATCTTTGTATTATTTTTATAAACGGTGGTTTCCCTGAATTGCGTAAAAAAATCAATGCAGCTAATTTTCTATAATAAATAAGAAGGAACGTTTTTACCTGACTTTTCTTTTTTATCCTTCTTTGACGCCTTGGCGCTTTCTTCTTTATTTTCTCCGGTGATTATCGGACATTCATCAGACAGCCCCCGGTACCATTTCCGATAATCTGCTGGAGAACAGCCCATTTCTTTTCGGAAGGTCTCTGAAAAATAGCTTGCTCCTGCAAAACCATTTTCCACTGCAATATCTCCCATGGAAGCAGTCTTATCCAGAACTGCATCCATACTGTTCCAGATTCTGCATTTCTGCAAATATTCGAATGGAGTCATCTCCATATGTTTCTTAAAGAAACGGCAAAAATCACCAGTGCTTACCTGGCATGCTTCTGCCATAGCAGAAAGAGTCAGTTTCTCGTTACAATACTCAGTGAGATATCCTGTCATACGATTCAGTTTCACCCGTTCTCTGATCACTGCATTCTTACATTCCGGACGCGGCTGGGCAAATTTCTTATAAAGGCTTCCCCATGCAGTGAACAGCCAGCTCTTCATATCCAGTTCATATGCCATATCCCTGCCTTCTGCTGTCTGCGCAGCGGCAAGAAGTGCCTGAAGAAGAATGTCTTCATCTGTATCTTCCTCAGCTGACGGCATAAATCTGCAATAAGCGAATGATTCTGCTTCTGCAACCGGTGAAATATATTTATTCTGAAGGCTCTCATCTCCAGCTGCCAGATACTCTCCAGCCACCTCAATTATATAAAAACTGCTGCTTTCCTTCTCACTTCTGACCAGACGATAGGACTGTCCTGCATTGATAAATAACGCCTCGCCAGCTTCCAGATCTACTTTCTCCTGATTTATCTGACACTGTATTTCTCCTTCTTCTGCCAATAGAAAAGTAAATGCATTCCCACTGATGCATGGCATATGTCCAAATTCCGGCTGAAGCAGTCCCAGCTTATAGATTCTGATCTTATTCTCAGTTTCCTCTGTAAGGAGCTTTACTCCCTTCCCTATAAAATATTTTCCCATAAGGTACCTCTCTTCTTTGGTTTATAATATAAAGCTACTGCTATTCCGTTTATAAGCAATAGCATCATCTTCCGTAATAACTATAACAATACTATCATAATAGTATAAATTCAGCTAAAAAGAAAGTATATTTTATATATTTTTTCACATAATAATAGAGTCCAAAAGGTTGCTGTACTCTAAACAAGCAGTTCCATTCATCATAGCTACAGGAGGCATTTATGAACAGTTCCATACCAAAAGAAAAGCAGAAACAATATGCCGATTATGTAAAACAGATCACCCCCACCCACAGTCTTCCCACGAATATGGCAAAGGCTTTTCTCACAGGCGGTGTAATCTGTGTCGTTGGGCAGATTATAACAAATTTTGCAAAATCCAGAGGATTAGACCAGGATATGGCCGGTACCTGGTGTTCTGTTACCCTGGTTTTCATCAGTGTTATTCTTACCGGATTTAATATTTATCCAAAGATTGGAAAATTTGGCGGAGCGGGAAGTCTGGTTCCAATCACCGGTTTTGCTAATTCCGTAGCTGCCCCTGCCATTGAATATAAAACGGAGGGTCAGGTCTTTGGAATCGGCTGCAAGATTTTCACCATTGCAGGTCCTGTAATCCTTTACGGAATCATGAGTTCCTGGATTGCCGGAGTGATCTACTATATTCTGAAAATAATGGAGGTGATTTCATGAATCCACAGACACCAGCCAGACTTACCGGTTCTGCCAGTATGAGCTTTCAGAATCCGGTTTACGTTGTAAGCTGTGCTTCTGTAGTTGGAAAAAAGGAAGGGGAAGGACCTCTTGGAAGCAAATTTGATCTGATCTGCGAAGAGCCTATGTTTGGAGAGGATACCTGGGAAGCTGCGGAAAGCACCATGCAAAAAGAAGCAGCCGCATTGGCTCTTGGAAAAGCCGGGCTTACTCCCGGGGATATCCGCATGACCTTCGCAGGTGATCTTCTGGCTCAGACTACTGCCTCTTCCTTTGGAATTGCCGGAATGGGAATCCCATTTTATGGACTTTTCGGTGCATGCTCCACCATAGGGGAATCCCTCTCTCTTGGCGCCATGTCTGTCGCAGCCGGATACGGAGAACATATTCTCTGTGCCACTTCCAGCCATTTTGCCAGTGCAGAAAAAGAATTCCGTTTTCCTCTGGCTTACGGAAACCAGCGTCCTCTCTCAGCCACATGGACTGTTACCGGGAGCGGTGCCTGTGTTCTCTCCGGAACTTTGCCTGTTCCAGAAATCCCGAAAAAGACTGATCCGCTAATTTCAGAAGAAGGATGTGTTCAAATAACAGGACTCACCACTGGAAAGCTGATTGACTTTGGACTTAAGGATTCTCTGAACATGGGTGGATGCATGGCACCTGCCGCCTGCGATACCATTTACCGGAATTTTTGTGACTTTGGCCGAACACCTGATGATTATGATGCAATCTTCACCGGAGACCTGGGAGCTGTTGGAAAACGGATCCTGCTGGATCTGTTAAATGAAAAAGGATATGATATAGAGTCCATTTATCAGGACTGTGGACTTTTAATCTTTGATGGTGAAACACAGGATACTCATTCTGGTGGAAGTGGTTGTGGGTGCAGTGCATCTGTGCTGGCTGCTTATATTCTGCCGGAACTGGCAAAAGGAACCTGGAAAAGGGTGCTCTTTGTTCCTACAGGAGCATTGCTTTCCAAAACAAGTTTTAATGAGGGAGATTCCATTCCGGGGATTGCACATGCTGTAGTATTAGAACATGTTTCAAAAAAAGATCAAAAGCAGTAAACTAAATAATTGTGCGTACTTCCTGTATAATTACAGTCCTATAAGCCGTACTGTATTAATTATAATCTGTCTCTACCAACTATCTTTGTCTGTATCTATGAGGAGATGATTCCATGGACTATTTTAATGCATTCTGGGTAGGTGGCCTGATCTGCGCCCTTGTCCAGATTTTACTTGATAAAACCAAACTTATGCCCGGACGTGTCATGGTTCTTCTGGTATGCACCGGCTCTATTCTTGGCGCCATAGGCATTTATCAGCCTCTGATTGATTTCGCCGGTGCCGGTGCTGCTGTGCCATTACTTGGTTTCGGGAATACACTATGGAAAGGTCTGAAAGAAGCCATCGACACAGATGGTGTCATCGGGCTTTTCACAGGAGGCTTCACCGCCTGCGCAGCTGGTGTCTCTGCAGCCCTGATTTTTTCTTATCTGGCAAGCTGGTTTTTTAAGCCGAAAATGAAAGAATAGCAACGTACTTTATCCTTGCCTGTAACCAACATTTTTTGTAATGGGAGTGAATTTCATGAGTGACACACTATACATCCAAACCGAAGAAAACGTGGAGGTTCATCACTCCCATGTCTATCTTCAGGACATTGCCAAGCTATCCTGCACCAATTCCAAAATTTTAAATCACCTAAGGGTTCTCCCAGTAGCAAACCTGGATCCGGACAAGACAGGCCGGTATGTGATTTCTGTTATGGATCTTATAAATGATATCCAGCTCAAAGAGCCTGATCTTGATATTACGCATATTGGCGAACCAAACTTCATCATCACCTATCAGAAGGAAGGAACTGTCAATATTGTTATAAGATGGTGCAAAGTCATATTTGTCTGCCTCGCCACCTTTTTCGGTGCAGGCTTTTCCATTATGACCTTTAACAATGACGTAGACATCCCCGCTCTATTTGAGCAGATCTACACCCAGGTCACCGGGCAGCCCACAACCGGCAATACTGTCCTGGAAATCTCCTACTCTCTCGGTATCGGTCTTGGTGTCCTGTTCTTCTTCAACCACTTCGGTAGAATAAAGCTCACCGACGATCCTACGCCTATGCAGGTACAGATGCGTCTATATGAAGATGATGTAAACACCACCATCATTGAAGATGACTCTCGAAAAAAGGAGTAGCCACTTACGGCTGCTCCTTTTTTCTACTTATCTTTTAGACCTGTGTAAGGTGCCTGTACATAAAGCTGTGCCACATCCTTTCCAGCAACATCTCCTGTATTCGTAACTGTTACCGTAGCCTTTCCCACTGTTCCAGGTTGTACCTCTACACTTTCCAGCTTCTGCTCGAATGTTGTATAAGACAGGCCATATCCAAATGGGTAACTTACCTCATCTGCATAATCCCATGCATCACCGGTAGAAGAGCCTTCTGTAGTATCTGCGTTTCCTTTTCCAAGAACACAATCCTCATAACGGGTTTCATAATTTATCAGCACAATCACCTTTGTGCTATGCTCCTTTGCAAGAGCAATCATCTGGCGCTCATACTCAGACAATGCTAATGGACGTTCAAAACTGTCTCCAGAGGTTGTATTTACCATATCAGGTTCATAGTCTGCTGCCTCTGAGCTGTCTCTTGAAATTACAACTACAGCCGCTGTATCATCTGCACTTTTTAACAGCTCATCAGAATATTCACTGGCTGGTATCTCTCCGATTGGATAATCCTTATTTTCTTCATACATCGGACCAAATCCAGGTGTAAGACTGTGTCCAGGCTGTCCGAAACCGCCCAATCTCATGTATTTGGCTGCGGTATCATTGGAATAAAAATCGATCATATCCTGATTTACATCAAATTCTTTTTCTGCAAAAGCTTCCTCTAATCCATAAAAACAGCATTTTTTTACGTAATCTGATATTTTATTCAATTATGCTTTCTCTTATCGTTTGTTTTTGTGCATTTTGTATATTATTTAGCTTTGTTTTTGTGTATATTTACTGTTGATACAAAAGTCATTGGCTATACGATATCTCTCACCTGTTGTATAATAAATCAATTCATGGTCTCTAACTTCCACGTAAACCAGCTCCTGCACATCAATACGCTGTATTCCATTTCGAATTGCAATGGTTGTATACTGACGTTTTCTCACGGCCATTCTTTCTATGGCATAAGTCATGATAACATGAAAAAAATTTTCCGTAAAGCTACAGTCTTCATTTACTACTGTTCCTTCCACCTATTCTATACAAAAAGCAGCTCCACCATTGTTATTTTTATATAAAAATGGTATTATAGCTTTATGTACTTACTCCCTGTGAACATTTCCCTACAGGGAGCTTATTTTACCAGATGAGGAGGAACATAATGAACGATTACAGAATGGGAACCAAGTGTGTTCAGGCTGGGTATAAACCTGGAAACGGAGAGCCACGGCAGATCCCGATCATTCAGTCAACAACTTTTAAATACGATACCAGCGAGGATATGGGAAAGCTTTTCGACCTCGAAGCTGAGGGGTATTTCTACTCCCGCCTTCAGAATCCGACCTGTGATCATGTAGCAGCCAAGATTGCTGCAATGGAAGGCGGCACAGCGGCTATGCTTACCTCTTCCGGACAGGCAGCCAATTTCATGGCCCTGTTTAATATCTGCCAGTGCGGAGACCACATTGTGGCTTCTTCTTCCATTTATGGTGGAACCTTCAACCTGATCTCCGTTACCATGGCAAAAATGGGAATCACCGCAACCTTCGTTTCCCCTGACGCAACAGAAGAAGAATTAAATGCAGCTTTCAAACCGAATACAAAGGTTATGTTCGGCGAAACCATCGCGAACCCGGCACTTACTGTCCTGGATATTGAACTTTTCGCAAAGGTTGCCCATGCACACGGTGTTCCTCTTGTAGTCGATAATACCTTCCCTACACCAGTAAACTGCCGTCCTATTGAATGGGGTGCTGACATTGTTACCCACTCCACCACCAAATATATGGATGGACATGGCGCAGCACTTGGCGGTGCTATTATTGATAGCGGTAACTTTGACTGGATGGCGCACAAAGACCGATATCCAGGGCTTTGCACCCCAGATGAGAGCTATCATGGAATTACCTACGCAGAGAAATTCGGAAAAGAAGGGGCATTCATCACCAAATGTACTGCTCAGCTGATGCGTGATTTCGGTTCCATGCAGTCCCCGAACAGCGCTTTTATCCTGAATCTTGGACTGGAGTCCCTGCATGTGCGCATGCCGAAGCATGTGGAAAATGGACAGGCTGTTGCAGAATTTCTGGAAAGCCACCCGAAGGTAGCTTATGTAAATTACCCGGGACTTCCATCTAATAAATACTATGACAGAGCAAAGAAATATCTGCCAAACGGTGGCTGCGGCGTTGTTTCCTTCGGTCTGAAGGGCGGCCGGGAGGCAGCTTCCACCTTTATGCAGAACTTAAAGCTTGGCGCAATTGAGACTCATGTAGCAGATGCAAGAACCTGCTGCCTGAACCCTGCTACCTCCACCCACAGACAGATGACAGACGAGCAGCTTATCGAAGCTGGTGTACCGGCAGAGCTGATCCGTATCAGCCTTGGACTTGAGGATAAAGAGGATCTGATCGCGGATATTTCCAATGCATTGGATGCAATTAAATAATTGCAGGCTTTCCACAATAACAGGTTAAAATCATAGCGTTTTGCACTTTTGGTAACTCTTAATACACAGATATCCCCGTAACAGACTTTAAATTTGGTCTGTTGCGGGGGATATCTTTTATCACAAAAACATATACTACGTCAACTAGTTTCGATGTAACTGCTTCGTCTTGCAAATGCTTTATCGGATTTTTTTATTGTAATTCCAGGGCAGGTATGGTACAATTTACCCGGTTAACGGAATGCAGTGCCGGGGGGAGCGCCCTTGTGCTGCGGTCAGGATTTGTGATGACGAAAACCAGATTGCGAGGGAGCCCGTAGGTCCGGGTTGAGAGGATCCCGTCAGGATCGACCGAAACCTGTTCACCTGTTTTTTCAGGTGGATTGTCAGCATCTGCTCGAAAGTCATTTTCGATACATGCTGAGAGGCATGTATTTTTTTGTTTACGCAGATAAGAATAATGGGAAATCCGTTTCCAAACATGTCATCATGTGAAATTTGGTATTTTCCTATTATAACCGACTTCCAGCAGAAATAAAGTTACTGCCCATTTTATCCGCAGCAATTCACTTTGCGGAATATTCCAAATGCGTAGTAACACATTATCTTATCAAACAAAAGCATGGAGGTATTTCACTATGAAGAAACACATTGTATCCGCACTTTCCCTGGCATTATGCCTGGGACTTACCGTTGGGAGCACTGTCACTGTTTTTGCAGAAGACACCAAAACCATTGATTCTCTGAAGATTGCATTTTCCCCATATGCAGATTCCGACACCATCACCACTGCTACAGAGCCGCTGGAAGATTTACTGAAGGAGACACTTCTCGCCAAGGGTTATGACGTGGAGAACGTGGACATGACAGTAGGTACAAGCTACACCGCTGTTGGCCAGGCTTTAAGTGCGGGAAGCGCAGATATCGGATTTATTTCCGGCGGAAATTACGTACTTTTCTCTGATGACTGTGACGTTCTTCTTACCGCACTTCGCTATGGAATCAACAAGGATTCTGATGATCCGAAAGACTGGAATGATGGTACAATCGAAGAAAACACCGATGAGATGTCTACCTATTACCGTTCTATCATTCTGGCTGGTCCAAGCGAAAAGGGACAGGCTTTGCTGGAAAAGGTAAATAACGGCGAGGAGCTTACCTGGGATGATCTGAACGACGCTACCTGGGCTGTTATGGGACCGACTTCTGCTTCCGGTTATATTTATCCAAGCCTATGGCTGAACGAGAAATATGGCAAGGGAATCAGCGATCTGGCAAATGCGGTGGAGTCTGATTCTTATACCACTTCTCTTGCACGTCTGGCTTCCGGACAGGCTGATGTGATGGTTTCTTATGGACATATCCGTACCAAATATGCGCCGGAGTGGAAAGAGACTTTCGGCGGCACAGATGATATGGTGAACCAGACTGGTGTGATCGGGGTTACGGATAAGATTTACAATGATATGATTGCTTACAGCAAGACTTCTGAAGTTATGCAGGATGAAGATTTCCGCCAGGCGCTTGGAGATTCCTTTATTGAGATTGCGAATACGGACGAAGGAAAAGATATTATCAGCGTGTTCAGCCAGGTTGGATATGAATGGGGCGATGACTCCAATTACGATGGCGAACGAGAGGCGCAGGAGCTGCTGAAGTCTATGGAATAGACTTCAATTTTTCTGAATAGTTACAAAATATTTTAAACTGCCGGGGCAGGTTATTTGCCTCGGCAGTAGTTTTAAACGAGGTCAATTTTATCTATGAATTTACAGATTCAGCATATCGCAAAAGAATTTCATAATGGCACAAAAGCCCTGATAGATGTGGATTTCTGCGTCTCGCAGGGGGAATTTGTCTCGGTGATCGGGCCTTCGGGGGCGGGGAAGACAACGCTCTTTCGCATTCTCAATGGAATGATGGAGTGCACTGGGGGACAGGTGCTTCTGGATGATAAGCGCTTTGATTCTCTAAAAGGAAGGAAAAAACGTGAACTGCAAAAATCCATCGCAACCATTTATCAGGACTTTTGTCTGGTGGAGAATTCTACCTGTCTGAAGAATGTGCTGACTGCCGGACTTCCGGATATGGACTTTCTCCGGGGCGTGTTTGGACTTTATGGAAAAACACGTACAGAAGAAGCTCTGAAACTGCTGGATCGGGTTGGACTTCTGGAAAAGGCAGACGAACCGGTTAAAAATCTGTCTGGCGGACAAAAGCAAAGGGTAGCAATTGCAAGAGCACTTATGCGGCATCCGACGATCCTGCTGGCAGATGAACCGGTGGCGTCTCTTGATCCAGTTACCGGGAGACAGATTCTAGGGTTGCTGAAGAGTATTCATGAGGCGGATGGTGTCACCATTTTAATGAACAGCCATAATCTGGATTTCTCCAAGGAGTTCTCCGAACGGCTTATTGGTCTGAAAAATGGCGAGGTTGTATTTGACGGTAAGGCAGCTGATCTGACTGATTCTATCACCAGACAGATTTATAACAAAAAGGATACCATGCCAGAGAATAAGCGAGGTGTCGCTTATGAATGATAACAAAACAAGCAAATATTCCTTTGTGATACAATTTGCTGTTCCAGTTTCTTTCCTGATTTTATTTTTCCTTGCAGCAAATTTCACAGGCTGTGATCCCATGACTTTCTGGAAACGAAGGAGCCACCTCACTGATCTGGTCGTGGATATGATCCCGCCAGATTTTTCCTATATCCAGAAGATCCTGCTGCCGCTTTTTTACACCATTCAGATGTCTGTCACCGGAACTGTACTTGGTACCTTTTTTGCCCTTGTACTCTCGCCTTTTGGCGCTGCAAACTTAGAATTTCCAGCTGTAATGCGAAGGATTCTCAGAATTGTGATCCAGATTCTCCGTTCTTTTCCAGCCCTGATCCTGGCACTTACTGCTACCTTTCTTTTCGGACTTGGAACATTTGCAGGTACTTTTGCCATCACCTTATATACCTTTGCCATTATGACAAAGCTTACCTATGAAGATGCCAGTGCCGCCGGAAAAAAAGCGTATCAGGCACTTCGGGCGATGGGTACTTCGAAATATACAGCTTATATCCATGGAATTTTACCAGAGATCATTCCTGGATTTCTCACCAATGCCCTTTACCTATTGGAGACCAATGTACGGCACAGCTCTATTCTGGGATATGTGGGAGCTGGCGGGATCGGGCTGCTTCTCAATGAGAAAATTTCCTGGCTGGAGTATGACAAGGTTGGGGCCATTCTGCTGATGTTGTTTCTCACAGTGTGTGTGATCGAATATTTCAGCAGGTATCTGGCAGCTTTGATTCAAAAAGAGCGCATGATAAAAAAAGAGCAGGCCAGGCTACTGCTTCTGTTTCTTGCCGCCCTGTTTCTAATCTGCACGTTTACTCTTTCCCCACCGGATTTTTCCCGGACCAGTCCACAGACTTTACGAAATATGTTCGCAGGTTTTCTCCATCCGGACTGGAGCTTCTTTTTTTCTGCGAAAAAAGACGGACTTGGATATCTTTTGTTGGAAACCGTGTGCATTGCTTTTATTGGAACTGTGATCGGAGCCATTGTATCTGCACCGCTGGCTTTTCTGAATACGAAACGATTTGTGCCAGCTCCTGTATCCGTTCTTTTTAACCTGGTAATCATGGCCATCCGCTCAGTGCCCTTTCTGGTGTATGGACTGGTCTTCATCCGGGTATCCGGGCCGGGAGCTTTCACAGGAGTGCTGACATTAGCCGTGTGCAGTATCGGACTTCTCACCAAAAGGTTTACAGAAGCACTAGATGCCCTGGACCTTCGTCCCTATCATGCACTGCTGGCCATGGGAGGCCGTCCTCTTCCCGCCATCTGTCACAGTGTTCTGCCACAGCTGAAGCCAGTTTTCACTTCTATCATCCTCTATCGGTTTGATGTGAACCTTCGTGAAGCTTCCGTTCTCGGTCTGGTAGGCGCCGGCGGAATCGGAGCGCCCCTTATTTTTTCCATGAATCAATATGACTGGGAAAAGGCTGGTGCGATCATGCTGGGATTGATTCTGTCGGTGTGGGTTATCGATATGGTATCTGAAAAAACCGGAGCTGGAAATTGATGTCCAGCTCCGGTTTTGGGTCAGATTGTGAACAGTAACCCTGTCACCTTAACACACTCAAAGTAAATTTTTCCTTTATTTTTTCAATTCTCTATAATTCTCAGCCTTATCATACTCCTTATGCACACCATCATCCTCGTACAAAGTATAACTGCTGCCTTCATATCCTAACATGGTAAGCATGGAAGTATCAATATCCTTCACGCACTCCGCAGCCTCTGCAACCGGAATACACTTACCGCTTCGAATAAACAGGGGCACTTCATTCAACGCAACTTCCACATAATGAACACCCTTTTCCAGAACCTCCTCTGAGATGCTTCCGTCTGCCAGAAATTTCACAAACTTCATTTCTTCCGGCAGGTAAACGTAACGTCCTCTTGCATTCTGCTCATAGACCGGTGCGATCATGATCTCATTTCCAAGGATCAGCTGGTCTTCCACGCGGACAGCCATCTTATCCTCCGGGTAGACGAATCCAAGGGGCTTGAAATACATGTCATCATTTAAAGCAGCCTTCATGTATTCACTGTACAGATAGGGCACAAGGCGGTATCTTACATTTACCACATTTCGGAAATCTTCAATATTCTCAAACTGATAGCATTCCTGTTCCCTGGTTCCAATTGCGGAATGGTTGCGCATAAGAGGAGTAAACACTCCAAGTGCCATATGGCGAAGCACCAGGTCTCTTGTGGCATCCGCGCCAAATCCGCCAAGGTCCGCTCCTGTGTAAAGGAATCCGCACATATTCAGAGATGGCAGCATTTTCAGGTTCAGAAGAATGTGTGACCACCAGGATTTGTTGTCTCCCATCCAGATTCCGCCATAACGATGCATTCCAATATAGGAAGAACGGGAAAACATCAGAAAACGCTTCTCCGGGTCAATGCGGTCAAATGCCTCACCTGCCGCTCTTGTCATATTGTAGCCAAACAGGTTATGTACCTTGTCGTGACGAATCTTTTTGCCATCTATATTGTGATAAAATCTGCGGTAATCCTCTGGATTGTTTGCAATATCATTTAGCTTACCTTGCATTTTCCAAACAGGAATCCTGCCTTCTTTGTCCTGAGAAAATTCACCAGCAAGCTTCTTTGCCTCTTCCACTCCCTCTGAAGAATAGAAAATGGCAGGCTCATTCATATCATTCCAGAAGCCTTCAATTCCCAGATCGATCAAGATGCTGTATTTATCTCCGAACCACTTTCTGGCATCTTTGTTCAGGAAATCCGGAAAATGAGTGTCTCCCGGCCATACGGCTGCCACGAAATTGCTTCCGTCCTCCCGCTGGCAGAAGTATCGTTTTTCCACACCTTCCTCGTAAACATCGTAGCCGCTTTCCACTTTTACACCTGCATCAATAATGGGGATCAGACGAAGCTCCTGGTCTTTCATCTCTTTTACAAAATCCGGGAAATCAGGGAAATTCTCCGGATTCAAAGTAAAGTCCTTATAGGAATCCATATAATCGATGTCCATGTAGATCATATCCAAAGGGATGTGATTCTCACGATAGCCGGCTGCCACCTTGCGAAAATCCTCCTTGGTGGTATATCCCCATCTGCTCTGCCCAAAGCCAAATGCAAACTTCGGCGGAATATAGCTACGTCCGATCACATGACGGAACTGCTTTACAATGTCATAAGCAGACTCACCCCCGATCACATACACATCCAGATCTGCATCTGCACATGTCACCTTCAGGGTATCCATTCTGGTGTACCCAATGTCAAAGGTCAGTTCAGACGGATAATCGAAAAATAGACCGAAGGTTGTCTTTCCACTTACGATAATAAGGTTGTGGGCACCATACAGGGAGCGCTTGTCCTCCGTGTGGTTTGGATCATCGGTACAATTGCTGATGTAGCAGTAACCTCTTTTGTTGATTCCACGGTTGGCCTCTCCAAGCCCGTAGACAATATCCTCCTCATCCATCACATAGGTAAAATCAAAGCCACTCTCCAGGCTGATCTTCCCATACGGAAAAGCACCATCCGCTGTCTCAATCTCCTCTGTCAGCGCCTCCGTATTAAAAGGAGCGCCGTATCTGAACTTTCTGATCATAACATTCTTCCTCGTCTTTCATAAAAAGGGGCAAGAAATTTTGCCCCTTTCAGTCTGTTTTTGCTGTTGTCTGCTTCGCGTCCAGCAACCTGTTTATTTATATAACACAAATGCCTCATAAGGTTTCAGCACGACCTTGCCCGCAAATACTTTTCGGCCAAGGTTTGTGATCAGGCACTTTGAACCTTCAAATTCTGCAGGAACTTCAAATTCTGCAGACTGCTGGCTGAAATTACATACTGTAAGAAGTCTTTCCTCATCCAGCTTTCTCATATATGCGAAAATCTGGTCATCCTCACGGCAAAGAGGTTCAAACTCGCCGTACACAATAATCTCTTTCTCCTTGCGAAGCGCGATCAGCTTCTGATAATAATGGAAAATGGAATCCGGATCATCCAGCTGGCTGGCGGCATTGATTTCTTTACAATTCGGATTTATTTTAATCCATGGCTCTCCATCTGTAAAGCCTGCTTTTTCAGAACCATCCCACTGCATAGGTGTTCTTGCATTGTCACGGCTTCGGAGCATCAGACATTTCATCATATACTCCGGCTCCATAAGCCCTGCATCTGTCAGCTCGGTATAATACTGAATGCTCTCAATGTCCTTATAATCTTCCAGCTTACAAAAATATGCGTTTGTCATGCCAAGCTCTTCGCCCTGGTATACATAAGGAGTACCCTGCATCATATGGAGGCAGGTTGCCAGCATTTTTGCAGAAGTCTCCCGGTATGCCGGATTGTCATTTCCAAATCTGGAAACGCTTCTTGGCTGGTCATGATTTCCCAGGAAAAGGCTGTTCCATGCTTTTCCCTGAAGCTCTTCCTGCCATTTGATCATCGTCTTTTTGAAAGCCTTAAAATCATATCTGTCAGTGGTCCATTTGCCAAACTCCGCATGTGGGAAAGCATCTTCTACATGTTCAAACTGGAACACCATATTCAGCTCGCCACTGTCTTCCCCTGCATATTTCTGTGCCTCTTCAATGGTAACACCGGAGGTTTCCCCAACTGTCATGATATCATATTTGGACAAAACTTCACGGTTCATTTCCTGTAAAAATTCATGGACCCGCGGACCGTGAACGCTGTACGGGCCAAAATCCCCATACAGGCCGCTTTTCACTTCTCCATTCGGGAAAGTCTGATCCTTTGAAATCATACTGATCACATCCATACGGAAGCCGTCGATTCCCTTGTCACACCAGAATTTCATCATATCGTAAACTTCCTGGCGCACTTTCTCATTTTCCCAGTTCAGATCCGGCTGTTTTTTGGAAAACAGGTGCAGGTAATACATCTGTGTCTCATTGTCGTATTCCCATGCAGAACCGCCGAATGCACCACCCCAGTTATTTGGCTCTTTTCCGTTTACCGGATTTTTCCAGATGTAATAGTCACGGTACGGATTATCCTTGGACTTTTTGCTCTCCAGGAACCACTGATGTTCGTCTGAAGTATGATTTACAACCAGATCCATCAGCACCTTGATTCCACGCTCATGCGCCTGAAAAAGCAGCTCCTCGTAATCCTGCATGGTTCCGTAATCTTTGTAAATTCTGCGATAATCTGAAATATCATAGCCATTGTCATCCTGCGGGGACTCCAGCATTGGTGAGATCCACAGAATATTTACCCCAAGCTCTTTCAGATAATCAAGTTTCTCTATAATTCCTCTGATATCACCAATTCCATCCCCATTGCTGTCATTGAAGCTTTTTGGATAGATTTGATATACAATACTTTCTTTCCACCAGTTCTTCTTCATTTCCCGGCTGTCCTCCTAATATTCTATATTTATTTTCCCACAGAATATTCTTACCCGGCACATAACCGTAGTGAAATATCCTCATGGCGCATATTTGTTTTCTCTATTTTACTGCACCGGCCACTACACCATTCATGATCCATTTCTGGCAGAAAATATACACGATCAGCACTGGAAGCAGAACAAGCAGATAAGAAGCAAATGCCAGATTATAATCAACAGAAAACTGTTTCTTAAATACATACTGGGCAAGCTGCAGTGTCTGCTGGCTTTCATCACTTAACAGTACCAATGGCATGGTAAAGTCATTCCATGTCCACATGAAGGAAAGGATCGCTACTGTAGCTGTAGTAGGCTTCAGAACCGGGAAAATAATCCTGGAAAAAATCTGGATCGGATTTGCCCCGTCAATCATGGCTGCTTCGTCAAGTGCCTCCGGGATTGCCTTTACTGCCCCTGTATAAAGGAACGTATTCATAGGAAGACCGAAAATAATGTACAGGAATGTAATTCCCAAAATATTATCCAGGTGAAAAGCATTTGCCTGCACAACCAGCGGAAGCATGATTACCTGGAATGGTATAAACATGGCACTGATAAAGTAATAATACATGATGGAAAAGAATTTGCTCTTTTTCCGGTTTCTTGTAATGGCATAAGCAGCAAAAGAGTTTGTGATCAGTGTAAAAATCAGATTCACCACTGTGATAAATGCTGTATTAAGAAACTTTCTTGGAAAATTTGTCATTACCCAGGCATCTGCAAAGTTCTGGAGTCTGATTTTTCTTGGCAGTGCCAGAATGTTGTTCATATCTGTTGGATCCTTGATGGCAATCATCAGTGCCATATAAAGGGGCAGCAGGATGACAAGTACGATTCCAATGATCAGAAGGATCGTAACAGGCCAGTTGTAACGCTCTTTTACTTTCACTGTATTCTGTTTCATCCTAATTTTTCCTCCCTCTTCTCAAGTATACGCAGCTGGAATACGGAAATCAATACCACTACCACAAAAAGCATAACTGCATTGGCTGACTGATAGGCGAACTGTCCGCCTCCGAAGCCTTTTTTGTAAATTAATACTGCAATAGATGTTGTACTGGTTCCCGGACCACCTTCTGTCATAGCCATGATCTGATCATAAACCATCAGATAGCCTTTCGCGGAAAGTACCATATTGATAGTAAAAGATGGTGCAAGCAGAGGGAATGTAATCTTGCTGAATCTTTTGAAGCCGGTCGCTCCATCCAGGTCAGCAGCCTCATATACATCTGTGTCGATGGACTGAAGTCCTGCAATGTAGATCAGGGTGTTAAAAGCACATCCAATCCATAAGGATACCGCAACAATTCCCCAGATGGCATGATTGGTTCCAAGAATATTTACACTTAAAGCTTTGATTCCAAGGCCTTTTCCCAGCTGTGGAATCAGGTTTGCAAAAATATAATTAAAAATAAATCCTACGATCAGACTTCCCAGCATATATGGAAGGAAATAAAAAGCTTTGATCGTGTTTTTAAACTTGATCTTTGCATTTAATGCACAGGCCAGTATCAGACTGATCACGTTTACCAGTATGGTGGTGATCACCGCAAATTTGAATGTAAACAAATATGCATTTCCTGTATCCACATCAGAAAACATATGGATATAATTTCGAAGTCCTACAAAATTCCACTCTCCATATCCTCTCCAGTCTGTAAAGCTGTACAGAACACCTTTTAAGAATGGAATGGTGTGGAAAGTAAAAAACAGAACTGCAAGAATTCCTACATAAATGTAGTAAACCCGGTTAACAGCAGGTTTTTTCCGTGGGGCTTTATTCTTCATGGAATCCTCCCTTATTTTCTTACAAGGCTGCTGTTCACCCAGTAACCAGCAGCCTTACAATTTATACGGTTCAAAAGGTGACGGTTCACGTTCTTCACCTTTCGCCTGTATTTTCCATCCGTCACATAGATCAATCTACATTTGCAATGTCATATTTCTCATCGCACTGTGCAAGGAACTGATTTATGTTCTCTTCGTTGTCCATTCCGTTTGTATAGTTCAGACACATTTCGGTCAGAAGCGCGGACATGTCAAATCCGGATGGATAGTAATGATCTGGGAAGTTGGCAACCTTTCCAGCTGCAATATCTTCTTTCACACCTGCCACTGTCTCATTCTCCTGCTCTACACCTTTTACGGCTGAGAAAGCAAACTGATCATCAATGTACATTTTTGCATTTTCCGGTTCAAGCATAAAGGATACAAATTCTTTTGCCACTTCTTCATTTGCACTGTCTTTGCATACACCAAGAAGTACATCTACACCAGAAGTTACATAGTTCTGGGATTCATCATTGGAAGCCGGGAACGCAAACATATCCACATTGATATCTGTATTTGCATTTTTGTACTGGTTGACTGCCCAGTTTCCATTGATGATCATGGCAGCTTCTCCATTTGAAAAAGCTTTGTTTCCATCATCATAGGTAAGTCCCATAAAATCATCCTGGGCATAGTCAAGAAGCTTCAGATATTTTTCTGAAATTTCCTCGTGGGTTCCAACGAATGTGGTCTTACCGGCTTTACGGTCATCATTGAAGCTTTCCGGAGCAAGGTCAGATGCAATACTGTTCCATGGGCAGTTACTTGTCCAGGCATCCTTGTATGTCATAAGAAGTGGCTGTTCACCTGCATCCTGAAGTTTCTCGAGCACATCAATGAATTCGTCCCATGTTTTTGGAATCTCAATGCCATATTCTTTGAATTTGTCAACGTTATAAATGACACCGGAAGCATTTGTTGCGTAAGGAACGCCGTATACTTTCTCTTCTTTGTCCTTATTTACATCATATACCATCTGAAGGTAGGATTCCTGGATGTTGGAAATATAGTCCTCATTGCTTAAGTCCACCAGCATTCCGGCACTTTCCACCTCTGTATAGTTGTTGTCACCGCCCATTGCAACAATATCCGGCATGTCGTTCTTCGCCATTCTGGTCTTTAATACAGTTCCCGCATCTGCCGGAGCTGTAATCTTGATCGTCACGTCCTCATGTGTCTCATTAAATTTGTCTACCAGCTTCTGAAGAATATCCTTGTTCTCTGCCTTACTGGAAAAAAGTTCCAGTTCTGTTCCTTTTGCAGAAGAATCTCCCTCCGAGGAACTGCCGCATCCGGTAACTGTACCAACCAGCAGTGTACCTGCCATTAATGTGCAAATAAGTTTCTTGTTCATCTATCTTTCCTCCATTTTTTACTATGAAGGCTGCGCAGCACTTGTTTATTTGAAAGCTTTTCCGGACACGTCTGTCCTGCTTTCCTTCCGGTGGCTTCATAATATCGCAGCTTTCCTACAAAATCAACAGGTTTCTCGAGAAACTTAAATTGTAGACAAACTTTTATTTTGTCTTTTGTGCATATTGCATATTTTGATATGAGTGGCAAAAGGTCTTTTGCCACTCATTTGATACCCGGATTGTGCCCCAGTTATGCTGCTCCCACCCTATCTTATAATTTTTCCAGATGACAGGGATTTCATGCAAGTTATTTTCTCTATGCAAAAGGAATTCCCAACAGAATTTCCTATTATATAAAAAAGAACAGCCAGGCGCTGAAGTCTGACTGTCTTCTCTTCAAATTCTTTTAAGTGATATATTCATGTTTTCACAGAATCTCTTTTTACAAGGTATACCGGACTTTTTATATTAAACTCTTTCAACTGCTCCCCGGCCACCATCCGAAGCAGGCGACTGAATGCCAAATGTGCCTTCTGGCTTACATCCTGATGAACGGTTGTAAGTCTTGGACGGACCATTCGGGCATAGATACTATCGTCAAAGCCGGTAACAGATACCTGTTCCGGAACCTTAATTCCATGATCTGACAAAAAGTTCATGGCCTCAATTGCTGCATAATCTGAGGAAAACGCCACTGCTTTTACCTGCAGAAAACGCGGAAGAAGTTCTTTATATTTCTGGATACGACGGTTTCTTTCTCCCGGGATCACGATCAGGCGGGTGCGGCTGCAGAATTTTCCTTCTTTTTCCATAGCCTGCTTAAAGCCCATCCAGCGGCTGTAATCACTGTCAATGTCTGTCTCTGCAAGGAACAGTGCTTTATCAAAGCCACAGGAATAAAGGTAACTTCCGATCTGGTAACCACCGGAATAATCATCCACTCCTACATTTTGAAAAAAGTATTCCCCTGCCGGATAAGCATCAATAAGAACCGTTTTCTTGTTCAGCTTTCTGGACAGTTTTCGGTATCTTTCATCATTATATCCCAAAATAATAAGTCCCTCTACATTCCATCTGGAAGCAATATCCACCACGTTCTGGATATTCTCCCCGCCGATCAGCATGACATAGTATCCTTTCATTTCAGCTTCCATCTGAATGGTTCCTACAAGTTCTCCTACAAAGGAGTCCTGCAGGGAATACATTCCATGGGCCTGGGCAAAACCAAGTACCACGCCTATGATCCTGGAACCATGTCCGGACAGCATAACGGATCCCATATGCGGAACATAATTCTGTTCTTTCAGGATTGCCGTTATTTTATCAATGGTTTCCTGGGAAACTCTTTTCGTATTGCCATTTATTACATTTGATACGGTAGTCCTGCTCACTCCCGCTATGTCCGCAATATCCTGAAGCCGGATCATCTGATTTTCCTGCTCATATCATGCCATTCTTCCCCACCCCACACGGAACCGGAGATCCCGTTGTCGGTGTAGCCCATTTTTTTGTACATCTCTACTTTGTTATCCAGGCAGGTCAGGTACAGGCATTTTCGGCCTTTTTCCTGCTCTCTTGCCACATAGTGGGACATGATTTCACGGGCAAGCCCCTGATGGCGGTACTCTGGGAGCACGTCGAGACCGAGGAGCATAATGTTTTTTCCGCTTGGATCGTGAAGTGTAATATCCGTAAAAAACTCATCCCGGAATACGTCCTCATCTGTTGCCACGCCGTTTAGGAAACCTGCGATCTTCCCTGTTTCTTTATCCACTGCAACCAGGAATGTCTCCGGTGCATTTGCTACCCGCTCCTTCATGCTCTTAGCTGAGCATGCCTCATTTGGCGGAAAACAGATCTGCTCGATCTGAATCGCCTGGTCGACCTCCTCGGGGCGAATATTTCTAAACTCGTATTTTGTTGTCATTTTATCAAAATTCCTCCCAGATATCTTTTCGTCTCATTATACGCCAGACCGGATAGAAGGTCAATTTGCTATTTTGTGGATTAAAAGTTCTTCAGGAGGGACGCATTCGGACAATGGGTATTACTCACTCACCGGCGCAACGCTACGATGAACTAATCGCTAACTGCGACTAAGGAGTTCCGGAGAGCCGTCACTCCTAAGTCTTCGTAAGCGCTGGATTTCATCTACGCTAAGGGCGCGCCTGAAATGGTTCGCTGGAGTAATACCCATTGCCCGAACGCTGTGTACTGGCTGGAACTTAGCACACTAAATAGCAATTTACTTCGCTATGCCCACCTATCCTTTTATTTCTCTCTATATTTTCCCTGTGAAAGATCTTCCACAACTTTTCCATAATATTTGTCTACGTCAAAGAAAAGCATGCACACAACACAAATCACAGAGGTAATCACCGGAACCCATGCAAATGCTACGTTGATGGAAGCAAGTGCAGATGCGCTCTGTGTCTCAAGCTGGGCATTAAATCCGCCAGCTGCCAGGATCCAGCCAAGTGCTGCGGTTCCAATACCGGAGCCAACCTTCATGCAGAAAGAAGAAGCTGCATTTCCCATTCCAGCTGTGCCGTATCCGTTGTACCACTCACCGTAGGTGATAGCATCCTGAAGGCATCCAAACATAGCGGCACCGCCGCAGCCAAATCCGATTCCTTTAATAATAGAGGAAAGGCAGATCAGGGTGTAGGAAGTAGTCAGACCGGAAAGCACAAATCCAACAGTTGCAATCGCCATACCAGCCATGAACAGGTAGCGTTTGCTCACCTTTTTCATAATAAATGGTGTAATAAACAAAGTGATGATCTGGAAAATGGACAGCAGGTTGGAAACCATTGCATAGTAGCTGTCGCTTCCCATATTGTACATAGTAAAGTAAACGGCAGATCCAAAGAAGCAGGACATCATGAAATACATAGCGAAAAGGCTTACAACCATAAGCATCCAGTATTTGTTTTTCACAAGACCTACAAGACCTTTTGCAAAAGATACCTGCTCTCCTGTACCATCAGCACTTTCCTCATGCACACGCTCTTTACAGATAAAGAACATAAACATAGTTAGCAACCACCAGTTCAACTGGTGGTTTCAGACTGTAGACAAACTTGGTGTTGGGGATTATGCCCAGCACCATTTTTCTTTTAAAACTTCTTTTCTTTTTATTTTCTTCAAAATCAACAAAAATCTGGCTGTGTTCCAACCTCGTTTTTCCAGGATCTTTGCCAGTTTTTTCAAATTCATGCATGCAAAGGTAAGCCCGGCTTTCATTTCCATCCGTGCTTTTCCTACATACTGTGTATATCGAAATCCATGCTGTTCTTTCGCTGTACCGAAGATCCGCTCTATGGTTTCTTTTCTTAACTGGTAGATCTGTCTGTTTCCGATCGTGTGCCGAATGTCTTCTGCCACTTCCATATATTCTTCCCATACATGACGTGTGATCAGTTTTACATGATCCTTACTTTCTGTGCATTTTGAAAGACATTGGCATTCAGCACAATGTTCACCGCAGCTTTTATACTCTTTATATCCACTTCT
>OLRJ01001060.1_pt1 | contig 24688 bp, 24 predicted proteins | sample 1672741 | NCBI WGS metagenome assembly OLRJ01 (sample SAMEA3136719, study PRJEB25190) | human gut metagenome | biome: human gut; feature: human-associated habitat; material: faeces | place: Austria | collected 2013
TCAAGGTGGCCCCACAGGTTCTTGATAGCCGCTTGGGTGCTGTACCCTTTTCCACAACCATCAATGGTTTCTTGCATTTGGTAAGACCGCAGTTGCTTGTAAGGCTTGTTCACATACGCTGAACAATGCTTGAACGCTGAACAGAGGGAAGAACGGTTGGATTCACCCAGCTTTGGAGCCTTCTTTTCTTTCCAGAGGTCAAAAAGCTGTTGGAGGGTGATCTTGGCCCGGTCAACATCCCAAGGATCACGGTTGTATTCGGCAAGCATGATGTTCCCGGCTTCACGGGTTTCAGCATAGCCGATAATGTCATAGATGGGGTGGCCTTTGTCATTCCAACCTATGGTTTTCTTCACAATGTATGGGCGGCGGCGTTGGCCTGATAGCTTTGCAACCGTTCCATACCCGTTTGGATTTCGCATTATATCACCTGAACTTTCAAAATTGGGTATGGCAAAGCTAAACCCCATGTGATATAATGTTCAAAGGCGTTTGAAACATTAACTTCAAAAGGGTTTGTTTCGCCTGACCGCTTCCGGTGTGCAAGACCGGGGGCGGTCATTTTTTTTTGCATTTGTTCCATATCCGTTCCGCTTAAAATCCTTGCGGGGTGTGGCTTTGAGAGAATGGAACACTTGGAACGGATATTATATTACTTCAAAGAGTAGATAAAAAAATATATAAAAGAAAAAGAGTATATAGAGAACCGGCGCTTTATCTGTTCCACCTGTTCCAAAGCCTTGATTTCCCTGTGTTTTCAGGGATTGGACAGCGGAACGGATGTGGACAGATCGAGTTTGGCGAGTTCACCTTTGACCTGTTCCAGAACTTCAGGATATTCAGAATCAGGGTTCATGGAATATTGATCTTCGTATTCTTTCAGGGTGTTCAGATACCGGTTCCAATGGGTGGCTTTAGCCTTTGCGGTTTTCAGTTCATCAATCTTGGCTTTCTGATCAGAATAGGAATCTAACAAAACCCGTTCTTTCTGACTATCAGCCGCCTTGAAGAAAGAAGCTGGAAGATCAGATGTGTAAGGGATGATCCCGGCCTTGGCCGCTTGATCCACCGTCAGGGCTATTTGCATACCATATTCATAGCGGGAAAAGAATGTTTCAAGGTTCTTCGTCTTTTCAAAGATGTTCAAACAATCTTGAACAATCCGCACATGGTTTTTGGCTTCTGCTACGGTGTAGGCCCCCGGCATGGATTTAATAGCCCGTTCCGGGTTCAGATTGGAATGAACCTGAACGGTGGGTTCTGTTTTGGGTGGGGCCTTCTGTTTTGCCGGTTTCGGTTTTCGCTTTCGGAAAATCAGAAATAAAATCAAAGCACAGATAGCGTCCATAAGGATAAACACCGGAAGAAGATTAGGTTCCATGAAGATACACGCAGTATAAACAAACATTGCTGTTCCAAGAAAGTACCCAACTACGCCTTTCAAAAACTTCTTCATCCAGCCACCTTCTATCTAATATCACTTTGGAAGTGCTGACTACCTTCACGGTGGTCAGCATTTTTGGCGAAATCAATGCAGAATTGGGGGTTGAAATCTGATGTATGAAGCACAGACCTATGAAGCAATCCTTTCCAGGATGCTTCAGAAGGCGCTTTCTATCAATGGCAATTTAGACACCCGTGAAGGTTCGTTGGTTTGGTGCGGTGATGCCCCCGCCGCCGTGGAATTGCAGAACCTTTATATTGCCCTTGATACGGTGCTGAATGAAACCTTTGCAGACACCGCAACCCGCCCTTATCTCATTTTGAGGGCGGCAGAAAGGGGGCTGAAACCGCAACCGGCAAGCCCCGCCGTGTTGCAGTTGAGCATTACACCAACCACCTTGCACCTTCCCATGAACACCCGCTTTTCCATTGGAGAACTGAACTATTATGTTTCGGCTGACCGTGGAAGTGGTAAGTATGAAATCACCTGTGAAACCGCTGGTGAAGCCGGTAATGACTACACCGGAACGGTGATTCCCATTGAGTATGTGGACGGGCTTGAAACCTGTTCCATTTCCGCCGTGGTGATCCCCGGTGAGGATGAAGAAGATACCGAGGTTTTCAGACAGCGTTACATGGATAGCCTGAACGCCCAAGCCTTCGGCGGCAACCGTGCGGATTATCTGGAAAAGGTGAACGCCATTCCCGGCGTGGGCGGTGTGAAGGTATATCGGGTTTGGAACAGCGATTTGAACCCGGCCAAGCTGATCCCGCCCACGGGAACCGACACTTGGATCAGCGGCCTTTCCGGTGTATCCGAGGAAATTAAGGCGTGGTTGGATGCCGTGTATGCGGCGGGAGCCAATAGCAAGCTGACCGTGGGCGGAACCGTGAAGCTGGTGATCATCAACAGTTCCTTCAAGAAGCCTTCGGAAGCCCTTGTGGATCAGGTGCAGACCGCAGTTGACCCCCTTCATAACGCCGGTGAAGGCGTGGGCATTGCCCCCATCGGCCATGTGGTGAGGGTTGAAGGCGTGGGTGAAGATACCATCAACCTTTCCTTCGATCTGTACTATCAGCGGGAATGGGGTTGGGATGATGTTTCCGCCTATGTCACGGAAGCAATCAACGGTTACTTCTTGGAACTGGCCCAAAGTTGGGCAGACCAGAATGAAGCCCTTGTGGTTCGTATCAGTCAGGTGGAAAGCCGCCTGTTGGGAATCACCGGTATTCTGGATATTGCCAACACCAAGATCAACGGTGAAGCGGCGAACTGTACCCTGACCCTTGACCACATCCCGGTTTTGGGAACCATTGAGCCGGGAACCATCGTGATCAGCGGATAAGGGGGCCGGGAGCATGGAACGCAAACTGATTGATTATCTTCCCTATGTCATTCGTGATTATGCGGAGTTTCAGGGGATCATGGGGAGCGAACAGCCGGAAATTGAAAAGGCGTGGAATACCACGGATGATCTTCTTGATAATCAGTTCATTCCCACCGCTGGAAACATGGGCCTTTCCCGGTGGGAAAAGATTTTGGGGATTACCCCCAAAGGCACGGACAGTCTTGAAGATCGCCGGTTCCGTATTCTGACCCGGATCAATGAAGAACTTCCGTACACCTTGCCCCAGCTTCGGAACATCCTTGAAACGCTATGCGGGAAGGGTAACTATTCCGCTGATGTGGAAGAAGGCACCTATCAGCTCCTTGTGAAAATCGGGTTGGCCGCAAAGAACAACTTCAATGATGTTGAATCTTTGCTGAACCGGGTTGTTCCCCAAAACATGGTTGTGACCTTGCTTCAGCTTTATAACACCCATGCGGAACTTGGGCGGTTCACCCATGCCCAGCTTGCCGCCTATACCCATAATCAGTTGAGAAACGAGGTTTTGAAGAATGGCGAATAAAACAACCAACTACAAGCTGACTAAACCCCTTGAATCTGAATTTTATGATGTAGGGGTTCAGAATGAAAACATGGATAAGATTGATACCCAAATGAAGGCCAATGCGGATGCCGTTGAAGCCCTTCAGAAAGGTCAATCCGGGAAGGCTGATCTGGTGGATGGTAAGGTTCCCGCCGAACAGCTTCCCAACATGAACTATGATCCCAAAGGTACGGCCCAAAAAAAGGTGAGCGAACACAACCTTGATCAGACCGCCCACCCGTATCTGTTGAACCAGATCGGAACCTGTGTGGAAGCCGCACAGAACGCACAGGATGCCGCAAATGCGGCCTTGGATGCTGTGTCCGGTATCGTCTATACCATCAATGTTCTTCCTTCGCAGAATGGCACCCTGACCTATAACGGACAGGCCCAAAGTCCTTCTTGGAACGCTTATAACCCCGATGCGCTGACCTTGGGTGGCGTGACTACCGGCACCAATGCGGGAACCTACACGGCCACTTTCACACCCAAGGGGCGGTATAAGTGGGCAGACGGTACGCAGACCGCCAAGGAAGTGACTTGGACGATCAACGCCGCCACCATGACGATCCCCACGCAGAGCAACAGCCTTACTTATACCGGTTCGGCCCAAAGCCCCACTTGGAACAACTATGACAGCGGGAAAATGACGCTTGGAGGAACTACCAGCGGCACGAACGCCGGTTCCTACAATGCCACCTTCACGCCGAAAACGAACTACAAGTGGGCTGATGGAAGCACCGGGGCCAAAACGGTTGCTTGGAGCATTGCCAAGGCCGCTGGTAGTTTGTCTTTGAATAAAACTTCCATCAAACTGACCGCCGCAAAGACCACGGACACCATCACCGTGACAAGGGCGGGTGATGGTAAGATTACGGCCACTTCCAGCGCCCCCACGGTGGCTTCTGTGAGTGTTTCCGGTTCGGTGGTAACTGTTACCGCCAAGGCCAAAGGAAAAGCTACAATCACCGTCAGCGTGGCCGCTGGCACCAACCACACGGCCCCGGCCAATAAGACCTGTTCCGTTGAAGTGACATTGCCCACCAAGGTTCTGAACGATAACAGTTGGGCAACCATCCGGGAAGTCAGTTCCGCAGGTTTGGGAGCCAACTATTGGGCCGTTGGTGATGTGAAGGAAATCAAGATCAATGGTAAGGTGGGTAACACCACTTTTTCCAATTTGGCGGTCAATGTTTTCATTTTGGGGTTCAATCACAATTCGGCCCGTGAAGGCGGGAATAAGATCCATTTTCAGATCGGAAAAATTGGGAGTGCCGCTGTTGCCCTGTGTGACAGCAAATACAATACTAATATTTCCGGCACAGGTTATTTCAGTTGGAACACCAGCAACACGAACAGCGGTGGCTGGAACGCTTGCTATAAGCGGAAAACCCTTTATGGCAATGATGGAACCCCCACAAGCCCCTTGGCAAACAGTTTGATGGCGGCGCTTCCGTCTGACCTTCGTGCTGTGATGCAGCCCGTGACCAAGTACACCGATAACACGGGCAACGCAAGCAACAGTTCCGGTAATGTTACAACTACTACCGATTACCTGTTTGATCTTTCCGAGTTTGAAGTCTTTGGTATGAGAAGCTACGCCAACCAGTATGAACAGAACTATCAGGCCCAGTATGATTATTACAAAGCTGGTAACACCAAGATTGCAAATAATCATACCGCCGTCACCACGGCGGTTTGGTGGGGCCTTCGTTCCCCTTATTACATTTACGACATCTATTTCGTTATTGTCTGGACGGATGGCTACTACTACAATTTCTATGCCACTACTTCTGGTGGGTTGCGGCCCGGCTTTGCCGCCTAATCCCCCGCAGGATGATCCCGCCCCTATCTCGCCGCCGAAAGGCGGCGGTTCCGGGAGGGAACCCCAAATAAAAATAATAATGGCGGCGTAAGGCGCCCGACGATTTTTTGAAAATGGGGGTTTTCCGGTAAAGTGCTATCATTTGACTGCCTTTTGAGTGCATACACCGGACAAAATCAGCCATACAATATCCATAAGCCTGTTTGAAGGGGGTATTGTATGGCAACAAACAAGCGTGTTTTCACCTTGCGGCTATCTGATGAAGTCTTTGACAAGATCGGGGCGCTTGCAACCCGTGAACACCGATCCATTACCAATTACATTGAATTTGTTCTTCTGAAACACTTGGAAGAAGTGGAAAAGGCGGAAGGAACGATCAATGTCGATAATTCACCCAAAGGGGTATAACTGAAAATGTCTGTCCTGAAGCAAAAGAGAACCACAAGCAAGGCCGAGTTCATCAACACGGCCAATCAGATTTATGTTGAAACCCTGAACTTCCTAACCCGTCTTTCAGCCCGGTATTCCCGGCTGATTGCGGAGCCGGTGGCAAAGCTGGCCGGTGAGATCATCGACCATGCGGAGAAGGCCAACAGTATCTTTCCTTCGGACAACCAGCGCATTGAAATGAGGAAGGCCCATCTTCTTGAAGCACGGGCTTCCCTGATGGCGCTGGATGTTCGCTTGACCCATGTTTACCTGATTCTGAACCAGAACCCGGAAGGGGCATTTACCACTTCCAAGGGGAATCCGGTGAAGTCACAGGATGCAATGGAAAAGCTGGATAAGATGGCCCAAAACTTGGGTGAACTGATCGACAAAGAAAACGAACTTCTGAAAGGGGCAATCAAAAATGTAACAGCAAAACAGAAATGATTTCTTATTAGGTGCGTGACTGTTAATGTGTCCTCTGGCGGTTTGGTGGGGCCTTCGTTCCCCTAATTACAATAACAACAACAATTTCGTTATTGTCTGGACGGATGGCAACAACAACAATAACAATGCCAATAATTCTGGTGGGTTGCGGCCCGGATTTTGCAGATATACACGGTCAAATGTAGTAACAGAAGGCAAACGGCTTTTCAGGTGAAAGACGACCGATGTAAAAGGAGTTGCGCTTCCTTGGGTGTAAATCCCTAAAACTGCCCTTTGATGCCCTTACACGGACGCTTCTTGCATGGTGGGTGATCGTGCCTTAACTCATTTCATGTGTAAGGGCAAAGCAATTTAGACGGCACCCTACAAGATATTTGTACGAGGGGCGAATACTTTTATTATGACAAGCCAAGAACGGCATGAAGCAAGGTTCCAGCGCCGCAAAGCAAAGCGGTTGGAACGAAAACAGGCCCGGTGTGATAGCCTTGGGCCAACGAATAAAATATTTTCCTATCGGAAGATGTTCTTCTACGGGAAAAAGTGCTGTAACGGGGTGCGGTGGAAGCAAAGTGTTCAAAACTTTGAAGGCCACCTGTTTTCCGGTACGGCAATACGGCGGCGAACGGTGTTGGAACAGACTTGGAATCCCAAATCCTGTTCCCATTTCACCCTTCGGGAACGGGGAAAAATCCGCCCAATAGATGCCCCGCACATTACGGATCGACAAATCCACAAAACCCTGTGTAATGAAGTCCTGATCCCGTTGTATTCACCTTCCATGATCTATGACAACGGGGCAAGCCAAAAGGGAAAGGGCCTTCATTGGCAGTTCAAACGGATCAAACAACAGCTTGGATGGCATTACCGGCGTTATGGCCGGGAAGGTGCTGTGTTGCTGTTGGATTTGAAAGGGTTCTTTCCAAATGCTTCCCATGCCCTGTTATATCAGCGGCACCGGGAATTGATTTTGAATCCTGAACTTCAAAACTTGGCTGATACTGTGATTCAATATTCCCCATGCCCGACACCGGGCCGGGGGATGCCTTTGGGCGTTGAGCCTTCCCAACAGGAAATGGTGGCGTTACCAAGCAAAATTGACCAATGGATCAAGTGTCAGGCCCGTGTTCATTGCGCCGGTCATTACATGGATGATTACTATGCTTTCTTTCCCACGGTGGATGAAGCAAAGCTGATGGGCCATGAAATTGTAAGGCGTTTTGAAGCCGCTGGAATCCGAGTGAACAAGCGCAAGTGTAAGGTGATCCCGCTTACAAAGCCGTTCCGGTTCTGCAAAGCCCGGTTCACACTTACCGAAACCGGCAAGATCAAGGTGAATGGAAGCCGGGATGGAGTGAAACGGGCAAGGCGAAAACTGAAGCTGTTTCACAGGGAGTTCAAAGAGGGAAAACGATCCTTCTTTGACATAGAACAATACATGGAATGCCAAAGCGCCTATTACCGGAACTTCAACGATCATGGCCGGTTGTTGCGGTTGCGGCGGCTTTACCATGCAATCTTTTTCGGAGGTGGACAATGTTTAGAATCATCAAAGCCGGGGCCGGTATCGGCCTGACCGAGAACCTGAACTACATCAAGAAAGCCGAAAATGGTTGCTACATCCTTTGCCCGGAGCATGACGCTTCGGGCATTGTTTTTGAGGGTGTGGCTTACCATTTGTTGGGCCGTGCCGCTATGGACGAACTGGAAACCGTGAGTTTGGAGGAAACGGACGCAGGAACCGAGATCACCAAAGCCACAGAAGCCGGTGGAATCGTCTTTGTCACCTTGGCGGAAGCCGGGAGCATTGACCCCACCACGGCGGCTGAACACGCTGATCTGTTCGCTGAATGGGCTTTCCCTGTGGCCTACACGGTAGGGCAGATTCGCCGCTACCAAGGCACCCTTTACAAGTGTGTTCAGGCCCACACTTCCCAAGCGGATTGGACACCCACAGCCGCTTCCAGTTTGTGGAGTAAGACAAATGACCCCGCTGAAGAATGGCCGGAATGGAGCCAACCGGTAGGAGCGCATGACGCTTATTCCAAGGGGGCAAAAGTAAGCCATAACAGTAAACATTGGGTTTCCACAGCGGATGCCAATGTGTGGGAACCCGGTGTATATGGTTGGGAGGAATCGGCTTAATGGAGTATAAAATCTATATTTGCCGCAAACGGGCCAAATTCAAAGCAATTTGCGGACAAGTGAACATTCGGTATGGAACCATCCTGAATTGTCAGGGTGGTTTTTTGATTCTGAATGATCTTCCGGTGTGTTCCGTAACCAGCCAAAACGCCTATGACTTCTTTACCCAAAATGATGATGGCATGGGCAAAGAAAGGGGCGAACTTCTGAACCGGATCACCGCAACGCTGATGAAGCAGACCCCCGGACACAACGCCCGGTGGGGGAAAATTTGGGATGATCCCCGTTGCCAAAAGTACAAGCGCCCGGATCAGGAAGAACATTGGATTTGGAACTTCGACTTCTACAACGGCCCTGTTGAGGATTTGCGCTATATTGCCGCCCTGATCGGGGCCTGATAGGAGGGAAAAGCCATGACGATTTATCAGGTGTTGTGCTTGATTGGTGTTCCCGCCTTGATTTTGGCAGTATTCAAATACCTGTGGAGCCAAATCAAGCATAACACCGAGGATTCCAAGGCTTTGAAGGCCGGTATTCAGGCCCTTCTTCGGGCGCAGATGATCAGCGATTTCAATAAGTATTCCGAAAAAGGCTATGCCCCAATCTATGCACGGGATAATTTTGAAAATTGCTGGAAGCAGTATCATTCTTTGGGGGTGAATGGGGTGATGGACGATCTTCACAGAAAATTCTTGGAGTTGTCCACCGATCCCCCGGAAGAATGAGCAGACGAACCAAAAAGCCAAAGCGTGAGTTTTCCAAGCTGATCCTGTATGTGGTGGGGGCCGTAACCGTTGGGGTTACGGCCTTCACCCTTATCATGGTTTGGAAAACTGAAAACCTTGAACCGCTGGCCTATTTGATCCCCGCCATATTTGCTGAATTGGCAACCGCAACCGGGTTTTACTATTCCAAAGCCAAAGCCGAAAACCGGATCAAACTTCGGAAGTTGTATGGCCCGGAAATCTATAACGATGCAAAGGAGATTTGAAACCATGCTGAACGCTGTTTTGAACAATCTGATCAATATTGGGTGGGCCATGCTGATCTTCCTGTGTGCGTACCTGTCCAATGTTGCTTTTTCCCTTTACTACAACATCAAGGTTTTGCTTCAGCCCTTCGACAGACAGAAAATGATCAATTCCGGGCTGAAGGTTGCCACCTTCGTTGTGGGCCTGACTTTGCTTTGTGTAGCAATCACCACCCTTCCGATTTATGCGGATCAGCTTGGGTGGGCAATCCCGGAAGAATACACAGAAATTTTTGCTGATTTGGTTATTGTGGGCGCTGTGCTGATGGTGTCTTGTAAGTATATCGCAGAAGCCTTCACCAAGTTCAGGGCCATTCTTCAGGTGAAAGGAGATACAGAAAATGAGTAATTCCCCCCTTGCAACCTATACCCGGATCACGAAAAACAAAACCAGCCCCCGGAACCATGCCATTGACACCATCACGATTCATTGTATCGTTGGGCAATGGACAGCAAAACAGGGGTGTGATTATTTCGCCACCACAGACCGGCAATGTTCCGCCAACTATGTTGTTGGTAAGGATGGTTCCATTGGCCTTTCCGTGGATGAAAAGGATCGTTCTTGGTGTTCCAGCAACGGCACCAATGACAACCGGGCAATCACCATTGAAGTTGCTTCCGACACCACCCACCCTTACGCCGTCACCGCCAAGGCTTATGCGGCCCTGTTGGATTTGGTAACGGATATTTGCAAGCGGAACGGGATCAAGAAGTTGGTGTGGAGTACGAACAAGAATGATCGTGTGAACCATCGGAACGGATGCAACATGACCGTTCATCGTGACTTCGCCAACAAAGCCTGTCCGGGAGAATATCTTTATTCCAGACACGGGGAGATTGCCGCAGAAGTCAACAGAAGGCTTCAGGGCGCTTCCAATGGTGGTGGGGTAGTAGTTACACCCCCAGCCGCAGAAAAGCCCACAGGCGGCACCATAGGGGCCACCGTGACCCCTTACCATGTGCGGGTGAAGATCACCAACCTGAATATCCGTAAAGGCCCCGGCACAAACTACGGTGCAACCGGCTACATCCAGCCCGGTATTTATACCATCGTGGCTGAAAGCACCGGCAAAGGTGCGGCCAAGTGGGGCAAACTGAAAAGCGGTGCCGGGTGGATTTCCCTTGACTACGCCACTAAAACCTGACCATGAGAAAAGGCCCTTCCGGTTCAAGCTGGAAGGGCCTTTTTTGCGTGTTTCTACTATGTTACTAATAACCCCGATTTCACCGAACTTCAAAGGGCTGAAATGTTCAGTATTTGGGTGCTTCAGAGCGTTGCAGAGTAGAAATATTTATGGTACAATACAACGGAACAGTTGCCGTTGTACTGAGTAGTTGTAGTTCCCTGACGTTTCTTGTTGTGGTATAATGGGCCGTCAGAAATTACAATAAAGTATAGCCACTTGGACAACAAACAAGAAGTAAAACGAGAACGGCCCCTAAGATGGTTACAGGTGCCAGAGCAATGATATGAGTGCAGTATACTCATGCCATATGGAGGAGCAATGGAGAGAAGGAAAACGCAGGCTATGGCGTCGCATAGCGCCATATTTTTATTGCTGAGTATTTTTACATTTGTGTTTCTTGGTTCGGAATATCTATATGTCAATATGGTCTCCCGCATTGTCGAGGAAAGCCAGACGGTCATTGCACAAAATTATGCGCTGGGCGTCAATGCCCTTGGATTTCTTATATACCCGCTGATAAACCGCTCTGTCCGCGAGAGGAACAAGACGATCCTTATATTTTCCCTATCGTTCCTCTCCATTATCTGCATATTTTTGATCCAACAGCACATCTCGTTTTCCGTCACGCTTGCGGCAGGCGTGGTTCTGTTTCTGTTGCTGGGCGTTTTTGGCGGCTCCGTTCATTATCTGGCTGCCTGCACGATCCGGACCGAACGCATAGCCGGCCTGGTGGGAATCTCCTACGCGGCCGGCATCCTGCTACAGTACGCAAACAACAATTTGGTAAATATAGAGATCGCGGAGGCCGCGGTACTCTCTGTTTCCCTTGCGGTACTGAGTGTTTTGATCATGCGCACACGCCGCATCCACAAAGAAGCACTCGCATCGGATGAAACGGCGCCGCTCCGAACCGCGCTCCGCCCCGATGAAATGTCCAGAAAGAAAATACCGGCGGGACTGCTCCTGGTACTTCTGGTGGCCCTGATGGCCTGCGTATTCAGCACATTGGATAACGCGATCACCCTGGGCCATGCGGCGGGCACGATGGACATCGGGCAATGGCCCCGTATGCTGCTGGCCCTGAGCGGCCTGGCTGCCGGTTTCCTCTTTGATATCCGGAAAAGAAAATATATGACGCTGATGATGTACTGCGTGATGGTGCTCTCGGTGCTGTGTGTGATTGTTCTCCGGTGGGGCGGGCCATTCCTGACCGGAGTAGCGGTCGCCTATGTGGCCTCCGGATTTTTTGTCGTGTTTTTTACCACCAGTTTTTTGGAGCTCGCTGCCTGTATGCGCCTGCCGGACCTCTGGGCCGGCATGGGACGGGCGGTGAATAATCTCGTGGCGGCGCTGGTTACCAACGGCTCGGTGACGCTGCTCCTTGCCGGCAGGAGTATTACGCTGATCGTCCTCATGCTGGTGCTGTTTGTCGCGGCCAGCATCCTGATGTTTGCCTACACGGTCAAGGCTCATGCCGTATTGGCGCCGCCCCCGGCTCCGGCGGCGGGCTACACGCCGAAGGAAAAGTTCTCTTCCTTTGCCAGCCTCTATTCATTGACTGACCGGGAGCGGGATGTGCTGCAGTATTTACTGGTCTCGGACGGCAGCGTGCAGGATATCGCGCAGCAGATGGCCCTTTCCCGTCCTGTGCTGTATCGCCATATCAGAAGCCTGAATGAAAAGACCGGAACCCAGAGCCGGATCGGCCTGCTGCAGTTCTATTATGAGTGGATGCCGGAGAACAAGGGCGTTACCCCTGAAAAAAGCCCGGATTTCAAGGCGTGAGACAAATGTACCCCCCCTGTCATTCGAAAAAAACGATGTAAAATAAAAAAAGAGACAAATGTAACCTTATATTTTAAGGCCATCTATGCTACGCTTTCCACAGATACTGGCGCAGCATCCCGGCCTACGACAAACCGCGTCAGGATCTCCTGGCGCGGTTTTTTGCGTCCACCCCGTCCGCAGCGGTGTGGGACGCTCAGGCCAGGCAGTCGCTGTATAAGGAGGAAATGAAATTTGAGAAAAACAGGATCTATTTTAGTGGCCCTGCTGCTCCTGTTTGGCCTGACTGCCTGCGGCGGTCCGGGAAACGAACCGGAGAGCGAAAGCGTGCCGAAGGGAGATGGTCAGATAACATCGGAGCCTGCCCCATCTTCCCGGGAACCCGCGGTGTCGATCACGGAAACGGCGGCCAGGACTGTGGATTTGGAACTGTATGAAACCCCAGATTTCAGCATCCAGATTCCCAAGGGCTGGACGGTCACCAGCGGCGGTACAGGGATGTATCACTCCATCCGGATTCAGGACCCCGCTGAGCCCCTCAATCAGATGTTCGTTCTCTTGAAGGCGGATATCCTGCTCCACAGTCAGGAGGGAAAGGACGCCTGGACCTATTATTCCGGCGTGACCGGTATGCCTGATATGCAGATATTTGCCCAGGCTCCCGTGCTGTCCAGCCCATCTACAGAGAATTTTTATCAGATCTTCCCGCAGTACGCCGACTTTGCCGCCCAATATGGCCCCGGCTATGCCGGCTATACCTTCCCCCAGTTTGAGGCCTTCACTGTGACCGAGCGTTTCCCGTCCACCGGCAGCCTGAGCGCCTACGCGCTGGGCGATGAGCTGCTTCGGGCCACCTTCACCGAAGACGGCAGAGAGGGAGAGGGGATGTTTGCCGCGTCGGTCGTGGATTTTGGCAGTGTTCCCATCGCGGCCGGCCCGCCGGTAGGCTACCAGCTCCCCCAGGCGGACGGCGGGTATTATATGGCGTATAACATCATGGCGGTCACAGCGGCCAAGGACACCTTCGTTGAGTGGGAGGGCATTTTGACCGAGAGCCTCGGCACACTGGAGTACTCGGAAAACTTTGTAAACGCCACCATCCAGGCGGGGCAGGAAGTGGTACAGCAGGCCATGGACTTCAGCCGAAATGCAAACGAGGTGCTGAACGGGATCATGTCTTCCTGGAAGGCGCGAGACACCAGCGTGGACATCCAGAGCCAGAAGCAGAGCGACGCCACATTGGGATATGAGCGCGTTTACGACACGGAAACAGGTGATATCTACCGGGCGGAGAACGGCTGGAGCGACAGCTATTCTGGGGAGCGCTATCAGCCGGTGACGGAAGACGAGATGTACGTACAGCCCATCAGCGGCTATATTGAGTGAAAACTGCCCTGCTTACAACGACAGGTAGCTGCATTTTTTTAACGAACAGGAGGAGCGTGAATGAATTATAGCATCTCGAAGATCATCCCATATGTCCGTCGGTATGTGCTCCTTGGAATTTATGACGTGCTGGACGGCGAAAGAGTGCCTTATCAAAAGAAAGAGGACACGGTCGTGGCCAAAGCGGAGGTATACGGCAATCTCAGCACCTTTTCTATCTCTGCCGAGGAGCAAGAGATGGGGACCGAGCTGAAGGTCACCATGCTGCAGTCCTGCGTGGGATTGTCTGAGCAGGGAAAAGAGCGGGCCATGACCGCTGTGATGGATCGAATCGTACAATATCTGGAAAACGAGCTTTTGATGAATAATCGCGCTGCTATAATAATGCCGCAGGAGGATAAATATGGATAAGAAACGTGCAGGAGTAATAAAGCTTTTGATCTTGGCAGTAGTACTAGTCGCTGCGATAATTACCGGTTTTTTAACTGGGGCAATACAACCAGATGCGCTTGCTTCCAGTTGGGCGTTTAGTGCCGATGTGTTGCTGCGCCTTGTTATCATGATGGCAGGGGTACTGTTCGTGGAATACCTGGTAGAGCTTATCTTGGGATATTGCAAGCCAGAGGCACATCGTGCCCGGTCGGTGATTACAATTATCCGCAGCCTGTTGAAATACGCAGCTGCCATCGTTATACTCTGTTGGGGCCTGACGATCATTGGAGTAAATATTACGGTGGTATTGGCCAGCGTAGGGGTACTGACGTTGATCGTTGGGTTCAGTGCAGAGAGTCTTATTGCTGATCTTGTAACTGGCCTATTTATGCTCTTTGAAAATCAATACAACGTGGGAGACATTGTGGAGATAGGGGGATTTCGTGGGACAGTGACCGATATTGGCATTCGCACGACATCAATTACCGATGCCAGCGAGAACATCAAAGTCATCAATAACGCGGATATGCGCAACATTTTAAATCGATCTGATCGCGTCTCAAAGTCTATTTGCGATATACCTATTCCCTACAAGACCGACTTGGAAGACTTGGAGGCAGCTCTTCCAGGGCTGCTTGATGAGATCTACAAAGCACATAGTGATGCAATGAAAGCGGGGCCTGTCTACTTGGGTGTGCAAAGTCTGGCCGACAGCGCTGTTATACTGCGTTTTTGTGTGGATGTGAGAGAGAAAGATATCTACTCAGCAATCCGAATCCTCAATCGAGAGCTGTTGCTAGGCTTCCGTCGGCTGGGAGTGGAGTGCCCCTTCCCGCAGTTGGATGTTCACAGCAGATAGGCTATGAAAAGGAAAGATGTGCGGCATGAGCCGCCTTTAGAGCATAAGCTTCCGTCAGAGGATACTTTACCTGAACAATTTCCTCTGCCAGAGGAGTATATGATCCCGCCGGAACCTTCTCCTGGACCAGAACGCGCACCGTTACCTCCTGAGTTTCACAGCAGCGGAAAAAACAATTCGTTTAGGATGAAGCGCAAGAACATATGGCGTATGGCAACTATGTTGTTCTCGCTGATATTGTTGGCCGTTGCGGTGTATGAGGCCGGATTGCCAGAAGCTGGAGATATGACCTCTTCTATCCCACCCGACGATGCAACGCAAGTACAGCCTAATGATAATTCTATGCAGGTTCCGCCATCAGCAGAGGAACTGCCCCCAGAGCCTAAAGAGGAAAGCTCCATTTACACCGCTACCATAGGCGGCTCTTACGGCCTGATCGATGTGACCCTGGCGGATCCTGAGACCATTTCATCGGCCAAGATCACCATGTTCGATCAGATTTCAGGAGAAACATACTATGAAGATCAATTTGGTGCCGGTATTCCCCAGGAGGATATTAAGACCGGGCATTATAGCACTACATATTATAATTATGTACCGGATTTTGAAGCCTACTGGGCGGCCAACGGCGAGGGCGCTTTCCCTGACTTTGCGTTCACACTGACCATCGAGCGGACAGACGGAGAAAGCGAGGAATACGCGTCCGAGCATATGGGAGACGGCCCGAGCTCCATATCCGTGCGGTACGAAAAGGATGCCGGCGCGGTGAAGGTCCGGCTGTATAACTTGCTGGGCGAGGATTTCATCCCCGTGGTTTGCGGCGCGCCGGAAGACGCTGCGGGCGAGACGGTCAGCGTGACGGTGTTCGTGGACGGCCAGCCCATCCCACAGGAAAACTACACGGTTGCGGATGAAACAGAGGAAAGCCAGGTGTCCCATATGGATACTCCGGATGAGGTGGAGACTGTCACAGATTATATCCGAGTGATCACCGCCACACTGCCGCAGCCCATTTCCGCCGATGCCAAGGCGACTGTCGCGCTGGATATGGAGTTGAACGGGCACCGGTTTACCTACAAAAATCCGATTATAGATCCGCTGGTCTGACACTGAAATTGACAGAAAGGAAGGAGTGGAGAAAATGGTAAAAAAATGGGGCAGGAAGCTGCTAAGGTATATGGGAACTTTGTCTTGACGAAAGCCCCGAAAAGAGAGAAAAGGGATATTACGGGAGAAAAACCCGCAATAGAATAAAATCAAAGGTGTGAAGAAAAGGACAGGAGGACAGACCATGAAACCAAAAAGCAAACTACTAAGTTTACTGCTTGCAATCTGCCTTGTTGCAGGGCTTATGCCCACAGCGGCGTTTGCGGCGGAGGGCGACAAAACCATTATGCCGGGAACAAGTGGGATCAGCGGCTGGGACAGCACAAACGGCTACGACTATATCTATTACGGCACATGGAACGGCAGCCCCATCAAATGGCGGGTGCTGGACGACCAGACCAATACAGGTAGCACAGGGCTGTTCCTGCTCTCCGACGTCCTGTTAGGCAGTGGTGATTTCGGAGGTGTATATTTTGATAATTCTTCCCCGTACAGCAACGTATGGCAGGGCAGCGACGCGCAAACGTGGTGCAATAATTTTTACAGAGAAAATTTTTCCACAGGCGAACAGAGCGCGGTAATTGCAACCACGAAAAGCGATGAGGCGTTTACAAGCAGCACAGATAGCGTTCCGTTTGCAGCGTCTGAAAATATCCTGAACGGGGACAAGGTGTTTTTCCTCTCGGCGCAGGAAGCGGAAAACGACGAATACGGCTTTACCAATGACGCGGTGCGTATCGCCTATTATGACGGCAGCGCCGGTGTGTGGCGGCTCCGCTCGCCTTACGCCTACTACTCGGACTTTGCGGGCGTGGTCGACCTTCATGGTAGTGTGTTCTATACCAACGTGTACCATGACTGGGCTGCTCGTCCCGCTTTTAATTTAGATCTGACATCTGTCCTCTTCACATCTGCCGCCGCAGGCGGCAAAATCCCCGCCGCTTCCAGCGGCGGTAATCAAGGCGGCGAAGCCGCCGACGCGATTTTTGAAATTGGCGATTATGACGGCAGCGAATGGAAGCTGACGCTTTTGGATAATAGCCGCAATTTTGCCGTAACGGAAGAAGCCGCCAGCGGCAAGCCCGGCGATACCATTACGCTGAATTACACCGGGGCAACCACCGGAACAAATGAATATATCTCCGTTATCATTGCGGATAGCAGCGGCGCACAGTATTATGGCAGAGTGGCGCAGCCGGGCGGAGAAAGCGGAACGGCGACCCTTTCCATTCCTGCCGACCTTGCGCCCGGAAGTTATACCCTTAATGTGTTCAGCGAGCAGTACAACGGCGATTATAAGACCGACTACGCCAGCGCGTTTGATACGGTTACTCTGACAGTTGTTGACACCATCGCCCCGACACTGACCGCCGACAGCGCGTCCCGCGACAGCGAAACCGACGCCACGGTGCGGTTTACCAGCGACGAGGCTGGCACCTATTACTATGCAGTCGTGGAAAGCGGCGATACCGCCCCGACCATAGACACCACCGTGGCGGGTACTTCCTGCGACACCACCGAGCAGACCATTTCCCTTAATAACCTTACAGCGGGCGCAAAGGATATTTACATTGTGGCGAAAGACGCGGCGGGGAATGTGAGCCAAAGTCTGAAAATCGAGATACCTGCCTACACCGTAGTTCCGAAAACCTACACACTCACAGTCGACTTAAACGGCGGCAGCGGCAGCACGATAGGCGGCACATATCCCGCAGGTGAGGTTGTCAACATCAATGCGGGCAGCCGCAGCAATTACCGCTTTGACGGGTGGACTTCCTCCAACGGCGGCAGCTTTGCCGACGCTTCCAGCGCAAGCACTACCTTTACCATGCCCGCAGCCAACACGACGATTACGGCAGCTTGGAGTTATATTGGCGGCGGTGGAAGTACGACGGATTATTACCGCCTGACCTTTGAAACAAACGGCGGCAGCGAGATTAGTTCCATTCGACGCGCCGAGTATACGACAATCGACCTCACCGACTATACCCCGACCCGCGAGGGTTACGAGTTTACAGGCTGGTATGCAGACGAGAATTTGACGGAAAAAATCACGAGCATACGGCTTATCCGCAACACGACGGTTTATGCGGGCTGGGAAGAAATCAAGGAAAATCCAAGTACAGGCTTTGAAAATCCGTTTACCGATGTTTCCGAAAGCGACTGGTTTTTCAATGATGTGAAGTTTGTCTACCAAAACGGCCTGATGAATGGAACGAGTGCCACCACGTTCAGCCCGGAGGGTACTACCAGCCGGGGCATGATCGTCACCATCCTCTGGCGTATGGCAGGAAGCCCCGACATGGAGGACAAGATTTGGGGCTACCCCTTTGCCGATGTGGACGCCACGGCCTATTACGGCACAGCGGTCTACTGGGCGCGGCTAAACGGCATTGCGGGCGGCTATGACGATGCTACCTTCGGCCCCAATGACCCCATCACCCGGGAGCAGATGGCCGTCATGATGTACCGCTATGCCCAGTACATGGGCTATGACACCACCCAGGGCGGCATGGCCATCCGGGAATATGCGGACTACGGCCAGGTTTCCTCTTATGCGCTGGAGGCCATGGACTGGGCCAACGCCACGGGTATTGTGACCGGCACCAGTGAAAGCACCCTCTCCCCGCAGGGGCAGGCCACGAGAGCGCAGGCGGCAGCTATGTTCACGCGGTTTTGTGAGCAGTACGCAGAAAAGTGAATCATTGAGAGCAAAGGAGAGGGGAGCGGTTCGCCGTCCCCCTTTCTCCGTATGAGGAGGCGCCTATGACGAGCAATAACCAACGCCGCCTGCTCCTGCTGCTGAAGCTGCTGTATGAACAGACGGATGAAACCCATTTCGTATCCGGTGCGGACATTCTGAGATATTGGGAGGATGCGGGCATCCGTGCCAACCGGAAGAATGTGTACGGAGATGTCCAGCTCCTGCTGGACGCCGGCCACGATATTATCCGCGTGAAAAGCAAACAGAACCGCTACTTCATCGGTTCCCGTATTTTTGAACTGCCGGAACTGAAGCTGCTGGCGGACGCTGTGGCGTCCTCCCACCTTGTCACGGAGAAGAAGAGTGCGGCCCTGCTCCAAAAGCTCGGCCGGCTTACCAGCGTCCACAATGCGGGACATCTGAACCGCCCCGTCTATATGGAGGGTACAACCAAGCCGGACAACGAGGCCATCTACTATGCCATTGACGCTATCCAGACCGCCATCCATATGCATTGGATTTCCCGATACCGGGTTTTCCGACGTTGGATTATCCGATGTTGGATTTTCCAACACCGGGTTTTCCAATCCCGGCTGTTCTCCCTGTGCTGCCTCTGGCCGGGGCTGGGGCTGTTCGTAGATGGTATAAACCATGTCGGCCATCTTGCCCCTGCCGTCCCGGTTCTGCTGGCGGGTGATGTACCTGGCCTTTTCCAGCTCCCACACCGCTGTCCGTATGGCGTCGATGCTTTCCCGGTTGATAAGGGACAAGCCTTTCAGCGTATAGTCCCAATCTTCCGGCAGGGACAGCATTTGCGAAAGCAGGCCCTTGGCTTTCAGGGACAGGTCTTTGTTCCGCAGGTGATGGTTGGACATCACCGTGTAGCCCCGGTTTTTCTCTACACGAAAAACTGCCATCTCGTCGTCAACTCCTTTCACTTGGAATAAAACCGCGTCGTAGGCGGTCAGCTTGCCCGGCTGGTAGGGACACTCTGCATACACGCAAAACTGATACTTCCAGCCGGGGCGGTAGAAACGGCAGTCGCCGCAATCCTCCGGCGCTCCGGCCTCGCCGCTGTCGTAGTGGTCGAAACCGGGCTTGCCTTGCATGAGATGTTCAAAGGCGCGGTCGCTGCCGGAAGTGAAATACATGGCGTCGCCTCCTTTCTGGTTTTGGGCGCAAAAAAGCGGCGTCCTTTTCTCCCTCAAGGGGATCAGAGAACGCCGCTTCTGCGGTGTCGTATTCAATTTTAATCTGATGTGCTGTCTGGGACGGAGCATTTCACGGGAAGTAGTAAGCGTGTCGAGGCTCATTCCAAAAGTAGTAATTTGCAAAGTGATTCTCCCAGAGTTCCCCCATTTGAACAGAATAAATCTTACCATGATTTCTGATTCGGATGTCTGATCCTCGTGAGGGGTTACGGCTCGCCTCAACCCGATCACTGACAAAACCAAGCGGGGTTGCATAATTACCGAACGCAGCAAGAAACTCCTGTTCAATCTCTGGCGGGACATTTACATAGTTTTTTGTGAGCATTGCTTTTGTCAAGGGTGTTTTAACCTATGAGAACATGGATTACCAGGTTGGAATAGACCAGTGATATTAAGTTTAATGAGAAAGACCCGCTTATTCATATCCGCACCCACAACACCGCCTTGAAGAAACGGCTTGCCGCCTATGCCGAGCAACACCCCGATGTGTGCCGCCAGACCGACGCAGACCCGGAAACGGGCTGCATGGAGTTTGACATTGAGAAAGGCCGTTTCTCTTTCCGTCTGACCGCCTCATACAGCGAGGAACGCCGGAGAGCCGCCAGCGAAGCGGCATAAAGGAGTAGTCTATACAAGGACACTTTAATTAAGCGTTGACTTATTCAGATTGCCGCCGTATAATGATTAAGTAGTTGCTTAATCATTTGTGGAGGTGCAAAATGGAAAAATCTGTCGTATTAAAAGCGATTGCCGACGAAACCCGAATGAAAATTATCACCTTGCTGTTGCAACACAATTATTGTGTGCGGGCATTAGCGCGAAAACTTGAAATATCCGAAGCCGCAGTTTCGCAGCATTTGAAAGTTCTGCGGGAAGCCGGACTTCTTGCGGGGGAAAAGAAAGGCTATTTTATGCACTATGATGTAAACCGTAATGTGCTGCATGAATTGGCAAAAGAGATTGAAGCTCTTGCCAAGATCGAGCGAGAAGTCTGTTCTCCAGAGCAGGGCGGCTGCCAAAACAAAGAAGCGGAAAAATGCCATAATCATGACATGGTAAGCTGCTCTGACGAAGTGAAAGAGTTTTGTCATGGCATTCGCCATGAGCAAGGCGAAAATTGCAAATGTCACCGAACATAATAGCAGGAGATGCGCCCATGAGGAAAAATATTTTACTGGATTTACTGCTGACATTTATGAAAATTGGATTTTTCACATTTGGCGGCGGGTATGCCATGATTTCAATGATTGAGAATAATTGTGTAGAAGAGAAAAAATGGATTTCACACGATGATATGATGAATGTAACAGTGATTGCTGAGTCCACCCCCGGTCCGATTGCGATTAACTGCGCTACCTTTGTTGGCTATCGGCAAGCGGGATTTCTCGGCTCGTTAATTGCCACTTTGGGGATTGTACTTCCGTCCTTTGTTGTCATTTTTTTAATCTCTATGTTTCTCGGTAACTTTCTTGAAATTACTGTTATCGCAAGCGCCTTTAAGGGAATAAAAATCGCAGTTGGCATTTTAATATTGGACGCTGCAATTACAATGATTAAGAAAATGCACAAGAAAGTTTTACCCCGCACTATTATGGTTTGTTCTTTTGCTGCTATGCTTCTAATTAACATCTTTTCTCTGAACTTCTCCTCGATCAGTTTGATGTTGGTTGCTGCGGCTATCAGTCTTGCGATATTTGTTGTCAAGGGTGCGCCAGAACAGAAAGGCGGTGCGGGAAAATGATTTATCTGAATTTGTTTTTTGGCTTTCTGCGCGTCGGCTGTTTCGCGTTCGGCGGCGCATACGGAGCAATACCCCTTATTCGTGATGTTGTACTTTCCTACGGTTGGCTTACAGACGAAACCTTAACTTACATGATTGCTGTTAGCGAAAGCACCCCCGGTCCTATCATGGTCAATCTTGCAACCTATGTAGGGAGCAATCAAGGTGGTTTGCTTGGTGCGATAATTGCGACGCTGGCTGTTGTACTTCCGTCTTTCTTTGTTATACTACTCCTTATGGTTGCGCTGAAAACCCTGCTGAAAAACAAATATGTGCAGGCAATTTTGCGGGGACTAAAACCTTGCATTATCGGAATTATTCTTGCAACCGGTGTTTATATGACAGTCAACCATGTTGTTTCATTGGAGGGTGCAACGATTAGCATTCAAGCGGCAATCATTACAGCAATTTTAGCAGCGGTGATGTTCGGTTCAAAACCGATTTTGAAAAAGAAAATATCTCCGATTGTGTTGATTGTGGTATCGGCTTGCTTGGGGCTTGTTGTTTACGGTATCTAAAATTGCCATTTGCTATTGAGGCAGCTATTTCTATTAGGAAACGGCTGCCTTTTTTTGCGCCTATGGGCAGGAAGGTGCAACCATGACGAAGAAGAAAATACCGCAGGACATCGAGGAATATAACGCCGAAATGGAGCTGACGCACAAGAAAATCCGGCAGCTTGAAAACCGGGGAAAGGTGTTATGGCAAATTTAGTATAGCAGGCATCAGACCATTCCACAACATCCCCAAGACTGTTTACCGTTCTGCCTCTTTCGGTTTCTTCTTATGAGAAACCTGCTGCTCCTTCTGCGTCTGCCGAACCAACTTCCGCACGGCCTGCCGCTCCATATCCTCATGTAGCATACGGGAAACCGCCTTTTTGCTGTCAAACATCAAAAGCGGGCTGTACTTCTCGCCGTAAACCTCCTGCGCCCGGTTCTCCGCCTCCTGCTCCTTGCTGGGGCGGATGGCCTGCCTTGCTTCATACAGCTCCACCGGATCAACGCTCTGTGCCTGCTCCCGAAGCCCGGCATACTCGTTCAAGGCAGCGTCCAGCTCAGCAGAATATTTCTGTTCCTGTTCTTCCAGCCGTTTCAGGCTCTGCTCCATGGTGGCGATGTCTTTAGGGAATTGTTCGGCAGCATCTTCCTCGGTATATGCCAGCGACGCCAGAAGCAGATTCTTTTCCGAACGCAGTTCCTCTAAGTCCTCTGTCAGTGCCGCAATCTTTGCTGCCAGTTCCCGGTGCCGGAATACATGAACAGCAGAGAGCGCCTTTTTCTCGGTAAGCAGGCTGCGGCGCTCTTTTGTCTTATCTCGGATGTCCTTTGCCAGCTGATTGTACTGTGTGAGGGCAGGGCGCAGCGTATTCAGCGAAGCATTCAGGCGTTCCTTGCCCTTGCGGAGATACCCCAGCTGATAGCAGAACAGCAGCAGATTTTTACGCAGATTCTCCATGGCCTCGGCAAGTGCCGGGAGGGTATTTTTGACTGCCTGGGCCAGCTTTTTGACCTGTCCCCTCAGCTCCCGGAGCAGGGCATTGTCGGTCTTGATCTGCCGGTTCAGCTCGCACCGGTCAGAGATGATCCCCTTTTTTTCCATGGCTCTGGCAACCACACCCTCATGGACCGTGGGCCGCTCCAGCAGACCACGCTCGGCATGGCTGCGGTGGTCGATGCGTTCCTCATGTCCGGTGCGCTCCAGATGGCGGTTTGCCACATCTGCCCATGCAGCCCGCCACAGAACAAGTTGCTCATCGCTGTTCCAGCGTTCCGTGATGGGATTCTGTCTGCCATATTTGGTACTTTTGGGATACTTGGATACCCGTTCATAATCCTGGGCCTGCGCTGCGGACGGGGTCATATACACCTTCTTTTTGCCCACCTTGTACTGATACTGCTTCTCCCATCCGTCGGCCTGCGCATGTTTGAACTCAGCGGCAGTAAAGCCCCGTTCCTCGCCGTCTTTGATGCAGAGATATTCTTTCTCAGTCTTGTACTGCCATTTTCCCTTTTCATCCAGCGGGCGCACCGTCAGCAGGATATGAGCATGGGGGTTGTGTCCGGGAGGATACGGGTCATGTATGGCTGCATCGGCGCACATTCCGTCTGCCACAAACTGCTCCTTGATGAAATCTTGCAGGAGCTGGATTTGTTCCTCCCGGCTCAGTTCTACGGGCAGCGCCGCCACAAATTCACGGGCGAGGCGGCTGTCCTTTGCGGTTTCGGTTTCCTCCACGGCGTTCCACAGGGTTTCCCGGTCCTGCCACTCTGCGGGGGCGGTGGCTGGCAGAAAAACCTGCCGCCACCCAAGCCCCTGTTTGCGGGTGTAGTCGTGCTGCACCCCGTCATACTCGTTGAGCATCCGGGAACAGCTCAGATAGGCCGCAGCAGCCACAGCGGAGCGCCCGGCTCCACGGCTGACCATCTTGGCCTCCAAATGATAAATCGCCATAAATCACCTTGTCCTTTCTGAAAGGGGTGCCTCGAAACAGGGCACCCTTGTTTTCGCTTAGTGCGTCGTGAAATACGACACACCACCAGCAGGGGCGGAACGATTCGTTCCACCCCTGTATCTGTGTTGAGCTGCCGGTGGCAGGTTGACACAGGCAGGCGGCGGGATGGGGTGGTATATTGCCACCCCATGAACAGGGGCTTCCAAAACGGAAACCCCTGCGCCGACTGCATGGGCAAGGCTGGCAGTTTGGCAGAAATGCAGCCTTGTCCAGCGGCTCCCGCAGGAGCCGCAATCCCCCTCGGAGAGCGCACGTGCCCGACCAACGGGAGGGCTACCACCGCCTGCTTTAGCAGGTGGTGAGTAAGTGCGCCCTTCGGGAGAAAAAAGAGGAAGGTCCCCGGTTTCCCGGAGACCTCCCAGCGGACTCAATCGTGCTGCGGCAGCTTCTGCATCAGGTAATCCTCCAGCACAGACGGTTCCATCGTCCGCACCTCCGGCAGCACCTTTTCCAGAATTGCACCCTCCTGAATGA
>OLRJ01001062.1_pt1 | contig 24661 bp, 23 predicted proteins | sample 1672741 | NCBI WGS metagenome assembly OLRJ01 (sample SAMEA3136719, study PRJEB25190) | human gut metagenome | biome: human gut; feature: human-associated habitat; material: faeces | place: Austria | collected 2013
GCAGAACCGCACCATGCGGACGTATCATTATTCTGTGAGGATAGGTCGTGGCAAAGCGACTTTTCCAACGGTCGCTCTCGGATCACTGCGTGGGTCGCTCGCTTTCTTTTGGAAAGGTCATGGCGTACAGTCCCCGTGGCTTGCTATCTCACAAACGTATCTGTCTGCTTTATTCAGTTGTCAAAGACCAGACGGGCATAATCAATCCCGATATGAATTAGAAGCGTTTAATATCAAAGTTTAAGATTTTACGAATAATCGCTTCTTTGATAAAACCTTTCATTTCCAAATCTACCGCAAGACGTAAGTTGTTGTTATCGTCGTAAAACGGACGCATACAGCTCTGATTGATATATGGGTCATAAAATTCCAAGATTTTTGAAATTGCTGTTTCGTCGCCGTCGCAGGCTTTGGAAATAACCGTGAAAGTCGGTGTCAGCTCTTTTGGCATTTTTCTTTTTCCTCCTCAATCAGTTGCTTTAACTTGTCTAGTGCTTGTATTCTGCACTTCGTTACATTCGCTCTGGAACAGTCAAGCATTTTCCCAATGTAAGTGTCCGTGTCCCCAATGAAAAAATACTGTAAAACGATATTACGCTTTCGTTCTTCAATAGCTTTCAATGCACGAGCCAGTTGTTCATCTTCGATTGATACTTTTTCTCCACAGACTTCAAATACTGCAACATAATCCGTAGAATATGTATCTTCTGTACCTATGGAATTTAAGAGGTCGTCCATAATTTCGGCGAATGGCATTTCTTTTTTCTCTGAACGACGTATCGCTCGATAGAAGTCAATCGCTCTATGACGTATAACTGTTTTAATAGCACAATCGAATTGATGACAGGTTTTTTCTTGTAGTTCTGACGGTTTCATTTTCCTCACCTCCTTTCGCTAGTCGAAAAGAGGTGTCTGCCCCTTTTCATATATACCGCGTTGAAAGTGGGGTACAGCGTAACCAAAATCAAAAAAAACTTAAAAAAATTTTTTCTGGCATGAAAAAAGCCCGCACAAAACATATAGTCTGTACGAGCCTTTGAAACTGTATTGTATTTAGTTCTTATAACAATGCCGTTAGGGTCAAATTGATTGTGTCGAGGTATATCTAAAATATTCCATAATGACAGCTCCTTTACGGCACTATTCTTGTTTATTCAGACAGAAAAGAAATTGCACCGTTTTTAATTTCTAAGATTTCGTCGGCTTCTTCTGCCAAATGCTTACTGTGTGTAACCACAACAACACATTTTCCTAATTCATGTGCAGTCTTTTTCAGCAAAGCAATGATTTCATCAGCGGTAGTTTCATCAAGATTTCCCGTCGGTTCATCTGCCAAAAGTACATGAGCGTCGCTGGCTAAAGCTCTTGCAATCGCCACACGCTGTTGTTGTCCGCCAGATAGTTGCAATACATTTCTCTGCCAGTATTCTTTTCCAATACCGACTTCTTCCAATAATTTTTCAGCATTTCCACTACCACCTAATTTGACATTTTCAACCGTTGTCAAATAATCAATCAGATTATAATTTTGAAATACCAATGAGATATTATGCTTTCTGTGGTAATTCAGCCCTTTTTTTGTAATGTCCTCGCCATTGCAAAGGACAGTCCCTTTTACCGCTGTGTCTAAGCCTGCTAACAACGATATCTAGATAAGCATCTACCAAAAGAAGATTGCAAAAAAATTCCTAAAAAAGCCGCATAACTGCGTAATATTTTTCTGTACAATGTTTTCTAATGTTGCCGCCCGAAAAACCGGGCGGCTGTTTTTTATATGATTTTTCATATTATATGTAAAAATATCAAAAAGAAAGGAATGTCAAAAATGAAATCCGTAAATATCTTGGACTTAAAATTAGTACTGCCAGATGTAATGTTCAAAGAAATAAAAGAAATCATAAAAAATAATAATAAATCTACAATGAAAGTAACTTGCGAGACTGTAAAGACAAATCTTCAAAATGAAGTGCTGATTTTTTCAACATTTTTAGATGCCCAAAAATCTCCTGCAATAAATGGATATAAGATTATGTTTCCAGATGGAAGCATAATGTGTTATTTAACAATGAAAGGAAAAGAAGATGCGATGTTTTGGTCACTAGATAAAAAGGAAAATGTAATTACAAAACATAGCGAAAAAGTAATAAGCTTTTCTCTTAAAGATGTTGCAAAAATGGCAGATGAACAATTAAAAGAACACGAAAAATGGATGAAGGAACATTTTCCGAATGGAGAATATGGAGAAAATTGATTTTAATAGACTACGAGCAATTGCGTAGTCTATTTTATTTTTCATATTATTTTTATCTAAAACAAAAAGGTATAACAAAAAAGAGGTGATAAAAAATATGTTCCGAAAAACAAAAAGAAGAATTGCTACAGCGTTAATTGTGACGACACTGGCTGGCGGAGGGGTCGCAGTAAATAAAGAAGTTATATGCCAAAAGACCGGAGTGGATTTAAACAGACTGAACCTGGAGAATATTCAAAACACAAAAGAAATTGAAAAAATATTTGAAAAATATGGAATAGAAGAAGCCAGTCAGATTGCAGAGAGCAAATGGACAGAGGCAGCAAATATACTATCCGGATTAAACATTAATCCCATTGCTATCGCTGAATCTGTTTTTTCTCAAACAGAAGAACTTATATATCAGGTCAATAACTCACGACTAAAGTTGCGAGCTTGTGGAAACAAGCAACCGGCTTTAGAAATGGATTATTGAGCAGAAACACATGGACGTAGTTGTGTATCATAACAGGGGTTTACCTCTATTGTGATACTGACACCTGCAGGTTTTTCCAGCCTGCAGCTCTGTAGAAACTACGCCAAGTTTAGGAAGACAGTAATATATGTAATGTCCAGGCTTACACCCGATGCAGAAGTACCGTTTTTCTGTGAGACGGCATTACAACAAAAAACAAAGGAGGCATCTGAATTGACAGCGCTTGAAGAATTATTATCCAAAACTGAATACATTTACGTCATTGGCACTGATGGAAGACCCCAGATGCCAACCAAACGCAAACGGCATGTTTTAAAACTGCTGAATACTGGCAAAGCCAGAATTGCAGAAAAAGTGCCGTTCACTATTCAATTAAAATATGATAATATACCGGTCCTTCAGCCAGTCATTCTGGCGGCGGACCCGGGCAGGACAAATATCGGTGTTGCAGCGTTATCTCCATTTGGAGATTTGATGTTCGCAGCTGTAATTGAAACACGTAACAAGGAAATCAAGAAGTTGATGGCTGACCGCAAAGCTCACCGTCAGGCTTCACGCCGCGGCGAGCGAAAAGCACGCCAGCGATTAGCTAAAAAATATGGAACCATGATAAAAGCCGGCATGATTATGCGGAAGCTTCCGCAGTATGCTGCTGATAAGTTTGTAACATGCAATGTTATCCGGAACACAGAAGCAAGATTCTGTAACCGGAAAAGATGCTCAGATTGGCTGACACCAACTGTTAACCATCTGGTCCAGACTCATCTGAATGTTATTAAGAAAATCAGCCGGTATCTGCCAGTCACGGATATCGCGATTGAGGTAAACAGGTTTGCATTTATGCAGATGGAGAATCCGAATGCAAGCGGTGTCGATTTTCAGAATGGTCCGCTGAGAGGTTTTGATGATGTCAAGGCTGCTATCCGGGAACAGCAAAATGGCAAGTGCCTGATGTGTAAGAATGATATCGAACATTTCCATCATATGGTACCACTGAGCAAAGGCGGCTCAGATACGATACAGAATCAGGTTGGGCTTTGTCCAAAATGTCATGCAAAGGTCCATACAGACACGTCGTTCAGAAAAAAGCTTGAAGATAAGAAATCAGGATTACTGAAAAAATATGGAGCACTCAATGCATTAAATCAAGCGATTCCATTCATCTGCAAGGACCTTCTTGCGGAATACGGAAAAGAACACGTACATTTTTGCACAGGTAAAGAGACTTCATTAATTAGGACCAGTCTTGGCTATGAAAAGACAAAGGATAATCAGATGCATGAAGTAGACGCTTACTGTATCGGACTTGCATCACTTGAACTTGAAGATATTAAATCACAGTCTTTTGTTAATACATACAAAATCAAACAGTTCCGACGCCAGGACAGGAGCATTATCCATCATCAGACAGAAAGGTCTTATTATCTTGACGAACAGAAGATTGCTACAAACCGTAAGCCAAGGTTTGAGCAGACAGGAAATGCTCTTTCTGACTGGTACAAAAAACAGGTCAAAGCCTGTGATAAGGCCAAAGCTGATAAGATGTTAAGTACTCTCAAAGTCAAGAAAAGTTCAAGGTCCTATAACTCCGAAGGCAGATTGATGCCTGGAGCTGTATTTTCTTATAATGGACAGCGTCACGTTATGTCAGGACAGTTGACTGGAGGAAGGTATCTGCGAGCATATGGTGATACAAAAACAAACTATCCTGTATCCAAATGCAATATTTTAAGAAGTAATGAAGGATTAGTTTTTATTTAACCTTTTGTTCTGAACTGTTAATTATATTTTTGGGAGCGCGGCCGTATCTACACGACTGAAGTCGCGAGTATTGGCCGCGCGGTTAGTAAAAAAATATCGTTAAAAAAGTTATGTAAAAATTGCTCCAGTTTTTATTTTTTTCTGCATATTGTAAATACCTGACCAAGAAACGTGCCATGAGGCATCGTTTCAATGCGTACAGGGATAAAAATAAGACTACTTTTTATATGCCAGATGTCTGGTATCTGTAACTGATGGTTTCCAGTATGGATTACAACATTCATGCCGAAGAGCAAAGCAGGTCTATTACAACGTGTAGAAGAATAAGGAGGCAACTACATCTACAACAGGATACTGTGAGCTGAACTGAATATTGAGAAGTCATTTCTACCAAGAAAGCATGTATGTCAGAGATACATGCAATGAGAACGAGACTTAAAACACTGTTAAGTGAACGTCCGAGCGTAAGAAGTCGGAGGGGTCTCCAGTGATGGTCTTACGTCTGGAAGATACCACAGGGGTTAAAGCGCATTCAAGAACCTCTATAAGCCTGTGTGCTGAGTTGTAACGGCATAGATGGATAGCGATATCCAGGTTAAGTAGAATGCGGGGGCGGTACAATCGCTGCATATAACCAGAGGGAGTCAGGAATGATGATTCATTCCTGGGATGCTGCAGATATAAAATAAGCAGCATTATTTACATAAATGGTTAGAATTTCCATTCGCGGAGATTTTTAAATGTAAGATAACAAAGCTAATCTTATCTACTTGCATTCAGTTATCTTATATTTGTGTGGTGATTGAGACCCAGGGCGACTGTGTTCCCACACAGGTAGCCGGAGCGGATGATATGAGCGAAAGTGAACGCGTGAGGGCTGGAACCGGCCACGCGGGGATAAGATGAGAGTCTTTGAAATTTCATCTGCGGCTGTTCTACGGGCAGCCTGCTATTAAGACCGCAATGAGCGACGCGACCGATGTTTGACGGGCTGTCATCACCGGACGGGACTTGTTGGCATAGTTCTTCATCGTTTCGATAGGAGAACTATGCTCATTTCGCTCAGCTCCCCTCCGTTTTCTGGGCGTCATCACACAACCGTTACGGATGCTTACTGACAAATTGAAACTAAGCTGAATCGAAGCATAATTTCCATGGCTGAAGACTGAAGAAATCCTGAGGAAACGAGAATTCAACAGACAGCAAAAATTGTGAATGCATAGCCGCGAAACATGCAGTATTTGAAAGAATCGCATGCATTCACAATTTTTGCGTTAAAGGCAAAGATGCATCGTGATTCTCGTGCAGGATTTCTTCCGGGCTTACTAATGTGAATCAAGTGCATAACATAAGATTCAAGATTCACATTAGTAAGCCCGTTATCGCACTATATTCTACAGAATGTTTTTTATGACTGGTCTCCTTTTGCATATTAAAGCTGAAACACAGATTACATGTTGTTTATTGTAATCAAAATGCAAACAAGAAAGGAGACTCATATTATGAGCAGAGTAGTTGTTGAAACAAGTTCAGGAAAGAAATTTGGAACATGTAAACAGATAGAAGAGGAAAAACTGGCAAAACGCAGAGCATCACGTCAGACACCAAAAGCACAGAAAGAATTTACAAAAATTTGTTCTATGTACGGTCTTCCTCCTGAATTCTACGGAATTGGATGCCTTGCTCCAAATGGCAAATTTGGCTATCTGGTCGGATTAGTCGGAGATTTTGCACAGGTAGCGCCGGTATACGATGAGGACCATCCTGTTTTATATCCGTTGTCAAGCACAATGGATATGATAATAGCAGAAGCACAGAAAGAAATGGATGAGCTCGGTAACATGATGGATATGTTGTATGGAGACAGAACGGAATGCAGTGTAAAAACTGAAGTAAGAAGAGAGCTTAGATGGCGCATGGAATGTGCAGCAACAGCCATTACTGTATGCAATTTTGAAATGCCAAAAGTATTAGAAGCAATGAATCTTACAGAGTCCGCATTTCGTGCAGGCTGGATAAGCGGCGAAAAGACTAATCATGTTTATGAACTGGTTTCATATCGGGCGGAAAATGAGAGTGAACCGTTTGTTTTGGAAGATATCTGTAAACAGTCAATTGACCCTAGCAGGTTTAAAATGGTTTCTTATGAATCATTAAAAAACGGGCTGGTAAAATATGCGAAACAGGTAAATGACGTTAAGATGATGCATTTACTTGAAGATATGCATGAACCTATGGTTGAAATAATTGAAGTAAATACGGAACTGGAAGAAGCAGTAAAAAAAATCCAGAGCAGAAAAAAGAAAATGGATACTGTTGATGAATTTCAGCAGACATTTGATTTTTGCTAAAGCTCAGAATTAAAAAGCAGGCGTGTAATGCGTCTGTTTTTTTTCGCAAAAATTGTCGTATTTTGTAAAAATCCAGCATATTAAATCCAGAAGGACAAAAAAATGTCCACAAAAAATAAATCCACTAAGGAGGAAAAAATATATGAGACTTAAAATCACAGGAAAGAACATTACATTAACAGAAGGGATTAAAGATGCAGTAAAAGAAAAAGTAAAAAAGATTGAAAAATTGGTCAGTGAAGAAGCACTGACAGAAGTTATGCTGAGCGCAAAACATGGCAGAGCTAAAGCACAGCGTGCTGAAATTACAGTAAGAGCAAAAAAGAGTGTTGTGAGAGCAGAAGTTACAGATGATGACCTTTACAGAGCAATTGCAGCTGCAGTTGATGTTGTTACCGAAAGATTGAAAAAGATTAAAGAAAAAAGTAGAAAAAGAGCCGGCAGCGAAAGCATCCGGGCAGCTGAAAAAGAAGCGACTGTAAGAGAAGAAGTGGAAATTGGACTGGATGCAGTTGATGATTTTGAAACTGCGGGCGGAATCAACCGTGAAAAGATTGTTTCTGCTGAGAGTATGACCAGAGATGAAGCATGTATCGAAATGGAATATACAGACCACGATTTCTATGTATTCAAAGATGCTGAAGCAGGAGATATGCTCTGCGTAATGTACAGAAGAAAAGCAGGCGGATATGGTGTTCTTACCGTTCCGGATACCGTTTGATACGATTCTTAAAAATATTTGAGAGCCAGGGGATATTTTCTCCCTGGCTCTTTTTTATTTTTCTGTCCTTTTTGACATATTATTCGCAAGTACAAATGATGAACGGAAAATATCTCAGAAAGGAGCAGACTAATATGACAAGCAAACATTATAATTCAGAACGGGTAAGCCGGGAATATCTGATTGACTTTGGCATTGGTCTTGGACATGTTGTAAATGACTTTGTAATTAACCGTGGCCACAAAGATGGTCCGGAAATACATATCCTGACCTCTACCGGAATTATTATCGTAGAAAATTACTATACAAAGAAGGTTGTTACAAAATTAATTGCCAGACCACAGCAGATTCAAAGATATTATAAAAACATCGGAGAAAAAGCGCCGGTATGGCTGCTGATGATTGCCAAACAGCATAATGCACTTGGTTATAATATGGTCTGAAATGCAAGAGAGATAAAAATATCTCTCTTTTTTTTGCTATCTGCCGCACAAATCTAACATATTAACTCCAACACGAAAACAGGTCTTATACAAAAGAGGTGATATGTATAGATAGCGAGCATTACAAAGAGAAAAGATGTACCAGAGAATCCTTAATTTCTGATGTGATTGGTGAAGGAAATGTTATTGACAGTTTTTTTGTCAACAGAGGTCACAAAGATGGCCCGGAAATACATTCCATAACTGACACTGGAATCATCCTGATACATAACCAAAAATCCGGAAAAATGGTAACAAAATTAATTGCCAGACCTGGACAGATAGCCAGATATTATCTTGACGAAGGGCGAATTGCTCCACAAAGTATTATGGATATTGCAAGAGAGCACCAGAAAAAAGGATATAATCACATCTAGAAAGAAAAAAGAGAACAGCAGAAGCCGTTCTCTTTTTTTCTTATGCGATTTCATGATTTTCTACAAAAGGATTTGTCGACACGAGCACATTTTTTTTCTGCATCAGAATCAACATGATACTGTCGTCCAGTACATTCTGTACGCTGAGCATGGAACCATCATCTCTGACATCTTCGCAAATAAACTCATCCGGATTAATTCCAATAAGATTAGACACAGCTTCTAAAATTTCTTCATCTGTCGGGTCATCAGGAATTTCAAGACATTTGCAGATTATTTTGTCAAAAAAGCACACTTCGTATTCGTGAGATGGCCTTTTGTAATGATTCCCTGTATCAATAGCCTGTAATGGATAAAAATCATAAATGAGATAACCAAGGTCAATATAATATGTTGCTGCATCAGATTCTTCGCTGCACGTACTGCTTAGATAAGCAGATAATGCTTCAGAAATGATATCTTCCCCATATTTGTTATCCAGCAAACGATGCAAAGTATCTTCAATACAGGCGCTCACATCAAGTTTTCGTTCAATATCATCAACAATCGGACCGATGATATAAATTGGAGCGGCAGCACATCGTACAACCTCATAAATGGTTTCGTCTTCACTCAGTAATCCTCTTAAAATTTCCATGATATCTGTTTCCATAAAAAATACCCCTTTCTTTTTGTCTGTAAAAATTTCAAAAATAATATGCAAAAAGAAAAAAAATACAAAAGGCGATTCCTAACGGTTAGGGCAACAAGCGGGAATTCTCGGCAATTCATTCCACAAGTGATTCGCAATGTCATACAAAAACAATTCGCAAAATTTTAGAGGTACCAAAAAAATACAGCATATTTCATATATCAAGAAAAACATAGAAAGGTGAATGATATATGAATAGACATAGTAAAAACAGAATTAGTAATGAAGATACATTATGGGAAAAACGTGGCGGCAGAAATTTTTGCAAAGACCTGAAAACAGGTAAAGACGGAGAAGAGATAATCCGAAAAAGACTTCTTGCTTTTCCAAGTGTTATTGATGTAAGAGATATCAGTAATTCCAAAAGAGGGATTGACGATGACATTGATTTTGAAATTGTTTATAAAGATGGACATACATCGACAGTTGAAATCAAGACTGACCTTATGGCACACAACACCGGAAATTTTGCGTATGAGGAATATTCACACAGAAATCCAGGATGTTTTGCAAGAACAAAAGCAGACCATATATTATATTTTCTTTACGAAACAGGAGAGGTCTATGTCCTTAATCCGGTTAAGTTCAGAACATATATTTCAGAAATGAAACAGGACAAACAGAGAGCAAGATATCTTCGTATCAGAGCAACAGGAATGGGCGAAGGTGCATTTGGCTATTTAGTGCCAATCAATGTTCTTAAATCAACTGACGTATTTGAATGTATGTTTAACGCATATCCAAAAGCGAAGGCTGCTTAATTAAAGCAGTCTCCTGGCAGAATCACATCGAATTCACTAAAATTCGTCATCTTTAAAATGTTTCACGTGAAACATTTGTCATAAAAGGGCATAGAATCTATAAAAATGGTAAATACGAGCTCAGAGAAGCTTCTGAGGCAGTTGTAGCATAAAAGCATGTTTTTTGTTTCGTCTTTTTTAAAATCCAGCATATTAAAATTAAAAGAAACATAAAGGGAGGCGATAAAAAAATGAATTCACCAATGGAACAGTTTTTTAAATTTTTACTGGCATTTGTAATGGTAATCATTCTCGGAACGGCAATTTCAAACTACCTGGATAAGAATTACTCCAGCTTTCAAATTGAAGAGACTAGCGATAATCCCGGAAAGAAAGGAGATAAGTAAATGGCAAACAAAAGATTCAATAGCAAATTTTACTGTCTGCAATATATGGCAATGGCTCCAGTAAGCAAAGCACCTGATGATAAATTTATTCCATGTGAAATTTACGGGACCATTACAAAAGAATTAGTAGAAGAATGGAAGAAAGATTTTGATTTTGTCGTAGAGAGTATAAACGAAGAAGAGAAGCTTAAATATGAGTGTTACTCAATCAAAGGGTTTATGCCGAAGATGAATCTAAAAAAGGCAAAAAATCAGATGAAAGAAAACGGCATTAGACTTCATTCAAGCAGTTATGTTTATATGTGTTTTGAGATTCCTGGCAATTATTTGTATTCAGGATGGAAGACCGGAAGAAAAACAAAAATTAAGCCGGAGAACCTTCCGGAGAGTTACATTAGAACTACAAACTACAAAAAAGATGGATATCTGGAAACTGCAGGTGTGGTTGATATCGAATACAAAGAAAGCCCATTTCATAACCATACATTCAAAGATGACTTTCTTTTTATTTCATACTCCAAGAAGCTTCCGGAATTACATCCAGGACACACGGATGAGATGTTTGATGCATGCGATGAATATATATTTGGAAATGATATTTTGAATATCATCAAAGGAATTGAAAAGAATAACACGGACAATAAAGAGCTCCAAGATAAAATCAAGACAATAAAAGCACGTATGGTCAACCAATACAATGCATTTATTGATGAAGTTGGTAGTCGGTTAGGTTCTGGATACTCATATGTTAAAGATTTCTCAGAGCTGAGATGATAGCTTCGTAAGAATGTTTATTCCTAACCGTTAGGAATAGAAAACACTATCCATTACACAACCAAATAGCGCCTCAGAGTTAAAAACTGGGGTGCATTTATATACATCTATTTGAAAAACCTGGATTTGTCGTATAGATGTATAGAGCTGCTATTTTCACCCATTCATATGCATTAATTAACTGGCAATTCGACCAGCATTCAATATTATATTTTGGTCACAAAAAAACATATAAAATTTCAAAAAAAATGTTATATCCGTCGAAAATCTAGCATATTAAATTTGTGACTCATAAAAGTCAACTATTAAACATTAAATGTGTCAATTGTGTAGCTAACAAATAACATTAAAAATTCAGTTGCCAAAAAATCACATGGAATTTAGCTAGTATTAATATTAAAATTTTTCTTCAAAATATGGTAAATCTTCAAAAATTTAAGCATATTATATATGTGCAAAATAATATGGACTCTTAGCTCAGTTGGTTAGAGCATCCGGCTCATAACCGGGCGGTCCTGGGTTCGAGCCCCAGAGAGTCCACTTGTTTAATATACTTAACTGTGTATTAAACAACATAACACTATCCTAAAAAGGCTGCAGTCTAACGAACTGTAGCTTTTTTTATTTTGAAAGTGTTACTACTCTCCCGCTGTTTGTTTATTATATATACAACAATAGTTTGATTAATTAATTATAGCTGGCAAGATACGCGGTTTTTATGGGTTTTTTCATTTATTTCCCGTTATAATTTGGAGCAACTACCGTTTCTGTAAGTATGTACTTCCGTTTTTCTGATTATCTGATTCCGTATAAAAATGGAGCTTATTTTCTTCAAGAAACACGTGTAAATCTGGAATAACTTCCGTTCCATAGTGGAACAAATTCAGTATTTTTGCGGAGTTTCATTAAATATATATCTACTTCCGTTGAATTATGGAGCAAAAAACTGGAACTTCCGTGTAAATCTGGAGTTTTTAATAATTTACGCTACGTTATAATATGGAGTTTTATTAAAATCATATCATAAACATACAATAGCTCCATAAACATACGGAAGTTCCAACGTAAAGCCGTAATATTTGCAAATTAATGAAATTTACAAGATAAAGGATGCTACGTAAATATAATATACAAGATATTGTAAACATAGACTATTTGAGTACGATATCACTTTTAGTTTTTTTACCGTACAAATAGGGAGCTTTTTTAGGTAAAATAGTATCAATTTACATTGCAATTGTGTAAATATTAGTCGAAATTCGCGATACATGGATAAACTTCCGTATATTTATGGAGTTTTTATTTATTACGGTTAAGTTAATTAAATGTATCACGCTTATCAGGTGAAAATTACTCCATATTTATACGGGAAAGACTATTACTTCCGGTGAAATAGGGAGTTTTTTTTATGAAAAACATACGTATATATTTGGAGGATTTAAGAAAGCTCCATTTTTATACGGAATTTCAGCCGTTCTGATTGTTTACCGTTTGTTTTGGAGTTTTTTATTGCATTTTAAAATAAATACTGTTATACTTACACTATGTTTACCGTTTATTTTGGAGTAGATAATCTGATTTACCGTTCATTTATGGAGTATATCATAAAAATACACAGATGGAGTGAAAAAAGTGAAGAATTCATCAGCAGTAGAAAATCAAATAGTATATGAATCACATGGAGATTTGTTTCCAAAATCCAATTCGTTAATCAATAGTAAATATAAGGCATCATTGATGGAACAAAAATTATTTAATATAGTACTCTCCCGCCTGCAGCATAGACAATTTGAAGATGAAGGAGAAATAGGCGGCCTTGTTTGTACATTAAAGGCATCAGAATTAAAAAATATGCTTGGTGTTACAGGCGGAAGTTTTTATACACAGTTAAAGACAGCAGCTGCATCAATGACATCAACTACGATTGGATATGTCAATGATGAAATAGAGGCATTTAAATATATGTCAGTTATCACATCCGCAGAATATAAAAAAGGATTGTTTACTGTAAAATTTAATTATGAATTAAAAAAGTATCTTATAAATGAGGCTCCTTTTACTGTTCTCGATTTGCCGATTATATTATCATATCGCAGCGTATATTCATTAAGATTACATGAAATACTTCTATCCAAATGCTATAAGAAGAAGCGTCCAGGTGTATCTCACTATACAAAAAGGGATTCAACGGAAGGAAAATTTAAAATAGACATTGGAATTTCTGAACTAAAACTCTCGCTCGGAGTCGTAAATGCTGATTCAAAAGCAGTCAAGGCAATACTTGTGGATTCTGCATATCCGGATTACGACAAAGCAGTGGAACGAGCATCTGAAAAAAGTTTTAAGGATTGGTATGAGTTCCGTCGTGGGGTTATAGATGTTGCAGTAAAAGAGATTAATGAAGTTGATAATGGTACATATGTCACATATGAAGCAAATAAAGCTGGGCAAGGCGGAAAAGTTTATAGTATCACGTTTTTTGTAGAACTTGGAAATAAAAATCTTGACAATAAAAATGTTGAACAAAGTGAACCTGGACGTTCTAAAAAATCGAATGAAATAAATGAAGAAAAAGAATTTGAAGTACATTGTAATGTAAAAGCAATGATAGAAGAAAATCTTTCATTTAAAGATATAAAAGCAATATGTAAAGCATCAAATTATGATATAGAGAAAATCAGAAATGCATATAATATAGCTCAGGAGACGCCAAATATAACTAATTTGGTGGGATTTATGATAAAGGCGATACAAGAAGAATATACTGTACCAGTGAAAAAGAAAGGAAGACCTAAAAAGAATAAATTTAATAATTTTGACGAAAGACAATATAATTTTGATGACCTTGAAAAAGGAATATTGAATGCTCAAAGATAAGAAAATCCCGGTCATATAAAGTGACCGGGATTTAAACATGTCTGCTACTCTTCTACATCTAGTTCAGCAAGTTTTTTGTCTATTGCAGCGCGAATATTTTTTAGATTTTCAACTGCTTCTTTCTTGTTTTTTTCATGGATAATAACGTTTCCACCGATGATATCTTCAAATTCTTTTGCACATTTTGCAATTAGTTTGGCACCATCGCGTCGTTTGACAGAAACGCGCGGCATCACCGTTTCCTCTTCTATCATTTGATTTCGCATATTCTGAATACGTTTGATTATCCATGGGCGACTTATATTCTCAACACCTGCGCTAGCAACTTCGTTGTTGATAAAAGTGGCTAATAAGTCCTGTTTATCAGCAGGTAATGAAGATGCTGAAGTTAAAGCTGACCAGGATACGCCATCATCCGCAAGCTTCTGAAGACTTGCAGTTAATTTTATGAGCTGACGATATTTCTCTATTGATTTCTCAGAGCATTCAAGCTGCTTTGCTGCAATAGATTGGGCTTCCATAATGCCAATTGATTCACCGTTTTCCTTTTTTATGTCAATAATTGATTCAATTAAAGCCGCAGCTCTCCGTGCTGTATCTGTAGGCTTCGGATTTTCACGTGTATGAAGGTTCATTGAAATAAGACGATAACGTCTTTCACTGTCTGTTTTTGGAGGTTTAGTGATAATAACAGGAAGCTTTGTTAGGCCCGCTTTTTTCGCAGCCCGAACTCGTTTATGTCCGGATTCGATACGGTAGAGTCCATCTTCTATTGGATAAGCAAGGATGCTGCCTTTAAAACCATCATGCTTGATATCCAGAGCAAGAGAATCTATTGATTCCTGTGTAATCTCACCACATAATTTTTCATTTTCTTCATCTTCTATCAAATTTGAAATCAATATATCCACAGTGCTGCTAGTTTCGGATGCATTAGATTTTGCGTTTGGTTTTTTGGCGTTGACCTCAAATTCTCCTGGCGGTATATTGAATTTCTTCATAATCCCATTTCCTCCTGTTCCATGTCGTTGATTCGTTCAAGAATTTCCTGTGCGAGTGCCTCATATTCTATTGCTGCTTTGCTTTTTGGTGCATATTCAAATATGCTTTGATGCATAAGAATATGCTCGCTAAGTGCGATACCCTGATGAATCATTGTACGGAACATACAGGTCCCGAATTTATCTGATAACAGTTCTATCTGATTGAGCATTTCTTTGGCAAGGTTAGTTCTGCCATCATATTTATTCATTACAATACCAAGGTATTCTACTCCAGAATTACTTGTTTCTCGTATTTCTTCAATACTTTCATTTAAAGAAATCAAAGCCTTTGGAGAAGCTGAATCAGGATTTACAATAGGTATGACAAAGTCGCATACAGATAAACATAATACATGAGACCTATTTGGACTTGGGGGTACATCTATAAGAATATAATCATAGATTTCTCTTAAATGATTAATGCATTTTTTAAAAAAGGTTATTTTATCTCCTTCATTCAGATATGTCACCTGGATATTGGCAGGGATAACATGAATAGATTCGTTATATGGCATGATAACATCATCAATATTTATATGCCTTCTGAATACGTCGACAATAGTCATAATGTCGCTTCTCATATTATCAGTACTCTCTCCAACTTTATTACCAAACATGTAATAGGTAATATCTGCAGCCTGACCATCTAAATCAATAATGAGAACTTTTCCAGCACGACTAAAGTAACTTGCTATATTAAAAATAGCACAGCTCTTTCCACAACCTCCTTTTTCTTGAAGGATAGAAAGTACTTTTCCTTTTTTTATTGGTTCGTTTGGCACGATAATCCCTCCTAAATGCTAAAACGATAATATAAAATTGCTGTTTATAATTATATGAAAAAAATACGCAAAAATCAATGAAATTAATAAAAAATATAGAAAAAACAGTAAAAAATCACCCTAACGGTTAGGAATGGTATATCGAATACGCGGCGAAGTCGAAATGCAGAGCGTGGACATAGTCTTTCGTCCATTGGTAATACAATGAAGACAGAATAAATCCTAACGGTTAGGAATCGTTTATGATACCGCGAGCTACGCTCGCGTGTACCAAGCGGTCATGACCGCTGACAAACGACGACGCAGTCGGAGTGTAGAGTGTGGACGGTGTTTCTAACTCCACGTCCACTTTTATAATTATTATATCCGACTGACAACTTGAATTGTTCAGTATCGGACTGCTTGCAGTAATCCTCCACTGACGGCAAACCTGGCCGCGGTCTCCAGTCAAACGATAATTGATAAATATTATTGTGTCTAGAAAGTATCCTTAAATTGTACTGTTCAAGTTAAATCTCAAAACAAAATCAATATTCCTAACGGTTAGGAATATCAAAAAACTTCCAAAATGTAATTCATTCATAAAAAAATTCGGCATATTAACTTCAGAAAAAATCAAAAATCTAAAAAAGGAGAAAAAAGAAATGAGCAAATTGCCACATGATGAAAGAGAAACTCATATAAATATGAACAGCCTTGGAAAAACAATGCAGATATATACAACCGAAAAGCATATCATGCGTCGTTTGGACAGATATGTAGATGAGTCTCCAAACTGGAAAGTTGTAGATATCGGTAAATTGCATGGTGAAATCGTTTCAAAAACATATGAAGCACCACGTGATTTATTACTTATCAGAAAGCAGAAACGTGTAATGAGCGAAGAGCAGAGACAAAAAGCGGCAGAACGGCTGCGTGCTTTTCATAATAAAAAAAACGAAGATGTAATGAATCCACTCGATGATGAAGAAGATTTCGGCGGTGAAGAGGAAAATGATGATGAAGAAGACATCGAAACTGAAAATGGAGGAGGAAATTCTACTGAATCAGTAAATACTAATGCATCATCTGGTGAAACTCCTCGTCTGGAGCCGCAAAAATCAAAACCAAAATACGTAAAAGTAAAAAGTGTTATTGACGAAATGGACAGGGGAAGATAATAAAACAGATTGGTATAGTTAACCCAAAAGTGCATCTCTGCATATTAAAGTTAACCTCTTCCAAAATAATTCGCAAAAAAATAAAGAAAATTAATAATCACGTATAATAAATATATATAACAAAAGAAATTATATATTTTTGAGAATACAGAAATAACTATACGGGAGGATGAGAATAATGAGCAGAGATGTATGTGCGTTTTGTAAAAAAGAAATTGTACCGCCGATGAAAGGTTTTAGAAATGGAGCAAGGGGTACATTTTTATGTGAGGACTGTATCAAACTTACATATCAAAGCCTTATGGCACATGAAAAGAAAATGAAACCAGTAAGAAGAGCTGGAAAAAGAATGACACCAAAAGAAATGAAAGCGGAACTTGATAAATATATTATTGGCCAGGATGACGCAAAGGTTGCTCTCTCAATTGCAGTTTATAATCATTATAAAAGACTTGATATTAAAAGTGACGTAAAACTTGCTAAGAGCAATGTCCTTCTCCTTGGACCAACAGGATGCGGTAAGACTTTACTTGCACAAACGGTTGCAGAACTACTTGATGTACCTTTCGCAATCGCTGACTGTACTACATTAACCGAGGCTGGTTACGTTGGAGATGATGTAGAAAATGTTATTCTAAAGTTAATCCAGGCTGCTGATGGTGATATTTCAAAGGCAGAAAGAGGAATTGTATTCCTTGATGAAGTAGATAAGCTGGCAAAATCACAGGTTGGAGCAAGCCTTACAAAAGACCCGTCCGGCGAAGGTGTTCAGCAGGCTCTTTTAAAGATGATTGAGGGGACAACAGCGAACGTTGCACCATCCGGAGGAAGAAAAAATCCAAATGAGAAATGCGTTCCGGTAAATACAGAAAATATTCTGTTCATATGTGGAGGTGCTTTTCCTGGCCTTGAAGGAATTATCAATAAGAGAACAGCTACAAAGAATACATCTATTGGTTTTGGGGCAAATGTAGAAAAAGAAAAAGAGAAGAGCGTCGGGGAAGCCTTAAAATTTGTGTGCACTGAAGACCTGGTACAGTATGGGCTCATTCCAGAATTTGTAGGACGTCTTCCAGTAATCGTTTCACTTAATGAATTAGATGAAGACGCTATGGTATCCATTTTAACAGAGCCAAAAGACAGTATTGTGAATCAGTATAAAGAACTTTTTAAGTATGATGGTGTGGAACTTGAATTTACACCAGAGTCATTAAAGAGTATTGCAAAAGAAACAATCAAAAGAAAAACAGGAGCAAGAGGGCTTAGGGGAATTCTTGAAGAAATTCTTAAAGATTCAATGTATAGTATTCCTTCCGAAGAAGGAGTTGCAAAATGTATTGTAGAGGAAGGGGGTAAAGTCCATATTGTGAAGAAACAGGTTGAAGATATTGCCTGTTAACAGGAGGTGATTTTTATGGATTTGGAAGAATACAGACGAATATATATGCAGGCCGAGGGTATCGGAAATACCCCGGCGAATATGTTCAGACGAATGGCAAAGCTTGGTAAAGATATATCTGCCGCACCAAATGCTGCGAGAAAAGATAAACGTGAAAGAGCTGAGAGAAGAGCTGGAAGACGCGAAGCTATGGCTGATATGAAAAAAAATGGAGTATCGCTGGATGGAATAGCTGATTATATGGCAAACCGTCCAAGAGTTAATAATCACACGCATAAGGCATTTGAAGATATAGCTGATTCTGCAACATCAGCTGCGATGTCAATTAACGAATTAGGGCAGACATCAGCTGGAATTGTTGGTGCAAAACGAAATAATTTATATGAAGGACAGGACCTAGAGAATGGTATCCGTTTTGCGCTACGTGCAAGAAATGCACTCTCTAAAGGATTAAGGCTTCCAGAAAAAAGTTTCCATCTTGCCGAAGGATTGGTAAGTACAGGACTTGTAGTTGCGATGTCAAGACCAATGTTAGTCAGAGGAGACAAAGAAGTTCCATTTACAAAAGCGATTAATCCATTTGAAAAGACGGAGTGGAAAGACGTAGACCATAGTACAAAAGAAAGGTAAGGGTTTTCGTATGTATAATGTACAGCCGCCAAAGATTCATCTCTCAAGAGTCGTTGGATATGATAGGAAAAATAGAAAATACATCGTTGAAGATGAAAAAACATTTGATACAGAAAGAGATTTAATCTGCTTTCTGGCAAATCATAATCGTCCTGTATATAACTATGCTGATAATCCAATTAAAGGAAAGTACAAAAATAAATATCTTGATAATCAGGCATTAAATGGAGCTTCCAGGAGAAGTCTTTATGGCCCTTCACTGTATGATGAGGTTGTACATATGCTGTATCCTCATAAAGTACCGGATATTCATTATCTGGGAATTAATATGGAATGGAAGATTAATGAGTATTTATTCTGGATTGATGCTCCATGGCAGCCAAATTTTGATGTCAGAAATCTGCGTGATAAAGTGAATGCTGAATATCTGAGACAAACATCTATCAAGATTGACTGGTTTAGATACATCAAGATGAATAGCAAAAAAAAGCATAAAAAAAGACAGGGGAGAAGACATCACAAATGTTATCCATGGCGTGATGATGCAAGATATATTCAGCGTGCACGTGCTGCATATGGAATGGAAGCTGATGAAGAAGAATATAAAAGATTAGTAAAAAAGAAAGACAAAGAATTTAGAAGTGTATGGCCTGATGAAGATTTTAGGGGATACAGTTCTACTGGATGGAAAGATAATTCAGGAAATAGGTATCGTCATCAGTGGGAACCAAAAGCAGAAAGAGAGTTTAAAAGAAAAATCAAAAGCAAAGAAATCGCGACGGATAGCTGCAAATACAAGTCAGAAGATTTTATAGTAATGAAAAAAGCACGAACCAAAGAAGAACTTGAGGCTGAAGTTAAATCTCTACAGAAGAAACTTAAATGTTAAAGACGATTCCTAACCGTTAGGAATCGTCTTGTTTGTTCTATTTCTGTAACGTAATTAAAACCATATCTAATCTACCATGTCACTGCCTGTAAAAACAGGCGTTTTTTTATTGAAAAAAAATATTTTATTTTTTTTTCGCAAAAAAAGTCCCTCTTTCAATTTTTTCAGCATATTAAATTCAGAAACAAACTTGAAGCGCAAAAATAGCTTTCCAAATTAAAAACAAAAATAACCTTGCGGCTAACACATCTTCGGTATACGAAGTATCATCTCGCAGAAAAACATATCCTTTCTGCAGCGGCCGTATCACGACTGCTTTTTTGCAGTAAAAACATACATCAAAAAGGAGAAAAGATAATGAATAAAACAATTCTTAAAAAATACTATGAAATGCAGGGTAAAGTAATCCTTCCGGAGCAGAAAGAAAATGACAATATCGAACTGGCAGCAACAGTTGCGGCTAATTTTGCGTCTATTGGTTTTCCAATGACAAATGAGCAGACAAGAGCACTTGCAAAAGCAGACAAAAAAGATATTCTTGCTTTTTATAAGGATAACTATGCCATGTTATCTGATGTGATTGGAGCTGGGAAACAGCCAAAACCATTTTATCCGGATTTTCCTGAAGGATGTATGGAAAGAAGCCATGCAGAATATTTTATTGACCAGATTATTTATGGACTTTCCGGCCTTGTTTTAGAACCATCTGTGTACATGGAAGAGAAAAAGAAATTTCCGTTCATTGGACAGCCGATGAGAAGAATCCTGATGGCCGGAAGCATGGAAGACCTCGATGTCACTTTTGATATGGCAGTCAAATCTGCAATCGCATATTCAAAGGAGCAGCGTGGATTTATCATGGAGTACGTAAAAGAGAACCCGGACAAAATCAACGTGCTGCTTGATAATATGGCAACAAAGAACCGTGAAAATGCTGTAGCATGTGCGATGATGACGGAAGAATTGTCCGGGAATTCATTGAATACTGCAAAGTTTATGACGCAGCCAACAGACCTTTTAAGATATGCTGCATTCAAATCTCTTCAGAGAGTTGACGCAACCAGAGACCCATATGAAGCAATCGCATTGAGAGATGCAAAAGAGGACATGCCAGATTTTGCACTTGGCAGAAAAGAAAGACGTTTTGTAATGGACCAGCTGGCAAGCATGGACAAAGGAAGTGGAGAAAAACTTTCTAACTTTATGCATGGTCATGATGAGGAGTGGAAGAGGCTGATTGAGCGTTTACATATTTCTGACCATGCATGGAATAAACCTGAATACAACAACGTAAAACGTGCTATTATCATCATTCAGAGTGGAGAAAAGATTGACCGTCCGGCAAGACGTATTGAAGAAGCTGTTAAGGCTGGAAATGTTGAGCTTGCAGTTAAAGAATCGGCAAAATTACCTGGTGAATTCATGCGTCGTTTTGACAAGCTGTATCGTATGGGGATTGAGCAGGGTAAGGAGCAGGTTGTTCTTGACGCAATGAAAAGAGTTTCAGCAAAAGCCGGGATTGCAACTGTAACCGGAGCAATCGGTAATATCGAGATGCGAGACCATGACGAAGAAGAACGCTTCTTCAAAGGAAAAACTGGAAAAGTTGTTAGAACTACAGACAAGAACAGAAAAGCATTCACTGCTGTTCAAATTAAAGAAGCTGCTGACATCGCAATGAAAGGGATGTCTGAAAAGTTTGCAGGAAAAGAGCCTATTGGAAAAGTATACATTAGTGAGTCTCTCGCAGATGTAAAAATCCCGGCTGATGTCCGTGATAATTCCGGGGCTGTTGGAAACATGACTTCCGGCTCAAAAATGCCGATTGCAGAAGATTGGAACAAGATGAGGTTCTTTACCAGTTGGACAAATCTTGCAAAAGGCCAGAAATGTGACAATTCCTATTCTGGACACCGTGTCGATATTGACCTGACTGTAGCTTTCTGCGATAAAAACATGAATATCGTTAATTTCTGCGGCTGGAATGGGTCAAAGCATGGAGACGGATTCGTATATTCTGGAGATGTCCAGGATGGTGGCCCATGCAATGGAGATGGCCGTGCCGAATTCATTGACATGGATATTGAAAAGCTGAAAGCAAGAGGAATTGCATATGCTATTCCACAGGTAAACAGTTATACTGGACAGAAATTTTCAGAGCAGCCACATACATGTTTCGGTGTCATGAAGAGAACAGATGATGATATGGGTGAAAATTTTGAACCTGCAACAGTCGTAAACAGATTCGTTCTGGATACGAATGCAACTCAGGCATCAATGTATATCATTGATATCAAAAACCGTGAAATCCTCTGGATGAATGAAAAAGCTCAGGAAAACGTGGCTTCCAGAAGTCTTAGCGGTATGCTGAATCAGGTAGGGCGAGCAGCTGGTTCCAAAACCATGTCTTTAAGCCGTCTAGTTGAAGCAAATGTCATGGCAACCGGTGAATTCACAAAAAATCCGCAGAAAGCAGACCTCATCTTTGTGAGAGACACTGATGAAATGCAGGAGATTAAAAATGAATTTGATATTCCAGACAGTGATGACAGTAAATTTATTCTGTCAAGCAATATGGAATATATTACCGGATATCTGATGCAGGAAGGAACGCCTGCATCAGGCGAAAAAACAAAGGAAGCCCAAAAAGAAACAGAAAAAACAATCTCTCCAGATGATATCAAGGTTGAAATTGAAATACATTCTGAAGAAAAAAGATGAGTGTAAGAACCGGTGCGAGAGTGCCGGTTCTTGCCTGTTCTTTTTTTTGAAAAAAGGAGAGAAAAATGCAAAAAAAATTATCAAATATAATACGAAAAGCGGCTTTTTTTATGATTCCGATTGCGTCAGCAATATGTTATGCAGGAATCTCAGATGATGTGTATGCCAGCAGCGAAACAACAGAAGATAGCCTTATTTACAATTTCAGGGATGCGAAAAAAGAAGGTACGATAACTTTTGTTAAGCGCTGGAAAGACGGAAAAAAGGAAGAAGACCGAAACATTCCAAATATAGAGATAAGTACGAAAAAGCCGAGAAAAAATGTCAGCGGATATACTGTTATATTTCACGGAAATGGGATGACGTTTACTGATGGCAGCACTAAAAACGAGATGCTGTTCAATAGCAGTATGAATATCATTGGCGGACAATACAAAGTTCCCGGGGAAGCATATGCCTTCTGGTATACTGAACCGGAATGCATCAATAAAGTCAATGTATCAAGTACGGGAATACCAGATTTGCAGCTTGATGGAGATATTAATCTGTATGCGAGAGCTGTCACATTTGTTACAAAAACTGGAACAGAATTCAATAATGCAATACCTGACAATATGACATCTGTAATATTTACTGATGAGGAGATGCCTGATGGAGCTGAAATTATAAATGTTGATGAAGATAATGATGGCGGAGTAGTGGCATGGACTGAAGGTAATATAATGAAGGTATCCACTCAGATTGAAGGAATCCCGATTCAGTTTAATTCAGATTGCGAAGTTATGTTTGGAAACAAATCAAATTTAAATTCAATAGAGTTTGATAATATTGATACATCAAAAGTGGAAGAAACGGGAAGCATGTTTAAAAACTGCAGCAGCATTGCAAATCTTGATTTATCATCATTTAATACATCAAACACTGAAAATATGGGTGGAATGTTTAAAGGGTGCGGAAATTTAACGACCTTAAATGTCTCCTCATTTAATACTGCAAAAGTTGTATATATGAACTCGATGTTCTGGGACTGTAGAAATCTGGAAGAAATAGATGTATCAAAATTCAATACTCAAAACGTGGTAAATATGAATGATATGTTTAATTCATGCACTAAATTAAAAAATCTGGATTTAAGAAGTTTCAAGACATCAAAAGTAAGAGGAATGGGTTATATGTTTTATGGCTGCAGTAATCTTCAGGTTGCAGATGTCTCTGGATTTTCTACCGGAAATGTGACAACATTTATTGGAATGTTTTCTGGATGCAAAAGCCTTGCAATTATAGATGTTTCAAATTTTGATACATCAAATGCATCAACATTTGGAGAAATGTTCTATCAATGTAAGAGCGTGACTGAACTGGACGTGTCCAAATTTAACACATCAAAATCAACATCATTTAATCATATGTTCTGCGGATGTTCTAAAGTTGCGACTATAGATGTGTCTAAATTCAATACAGCAAATGCAAAAATGATGCAGTATATGTTTTCCTCATGTTCCAGCCTGGTTTCAGTAGACTTATCGTCTTTTTCAACAGAAAACGTGATAAATATGGAACAGATATTCTATGGATGCAGCCTTCTAAAATCAATAGACATGTCATCATTCAAAACGCCAAATGTAACTAATGTCTGTAATATGTTTAATATGTGTTATGCTTTAACCTCGCTTGATTTATCGAATTTTGATACATCAAAAGTAACAAATATGAACTGGACATTTTCTAACCTGCGAAGCCTGAAAACTTTAACTCTTGGAGAAAATTTTGCATTCTACGGTACGGTTCACGGTCTGACCGGAACCTGGATTAACTCTGCGAGAGAAGAGTTCGACGCCAAAGAAATCCCGGGTAATGTAGCCGATACATATACGAAAATCTGAGTGAACCAAATTTTTTGGAGCGAAAATTATTTTCGCTCCTTTTTTTGTTCTTTGTTTTATTTTTTCTGCATATTATATATGCCGGGATATTTTTTCGGCATATTAAATGTATAAGAAATTTACAGAAAGGAGATGTACGATATGGCAAACTCAAACAAAAAGAAAGCCCGTAAATTACAGGCTACCAAGCAAGCGAAAGCTGCCGAAAAGGATAAGGCCGTTAAGAAGGTAAAGCCTGCCGAAGAAA
>OLRJ01001063.1_pt1 | contig 24646 bp, 18 predicted proteins | sample 1672741 | NCBI WGS metagenome assembly OLRJ01 (sample SAMEA3136719, study PRJEB25190) | human gut metagenome | biome: human gut; feature: human-associated habitat; material: faeces | place: Austria | collected 2013
CAGCCGCCGGAGCGGTGCTTAAGCCGTCAGGCGGGAATTGTGCGGTGTTGCCTTTACTTTTTCAGGAATTTCAGCAGCGGAACGGTGACAAGGGTTGCCACAATGCCGCAGCCAACGGCTTCGATCAACGCCTGCACGCCAACAAAGGCGCAGACGAACAGGAACGGGTTGGTGGTGCCGAAGGTTGCGCAGAGAGACTGCACATACTCGGTATTAAAAAAGAACACGCACAGCGAAAGCATGAACCAGAAGGTGTTCAGCAGCGGCGTTGCCACAGCGCCCACGGCGCAGCACAGCTTGGTGTTTTTGGGCAGCAGCTTTTTGATGCCAATGTACACCCAACCGGCGCAAAGCCCCACCAGAACACGGGCCACAAAGCAGGTAATAAAGGTGCCCACCGGGCTGGCCTGCAGCATGGCGGCGCTCATCACACTGGGGGTGCGCAGGGCCGAAACAAAGCTGGTTGTGCCAAAAACACCGCCAAGGATGGCACCCGCAACAGGGCCAAGCGTCATGGCGCCGATAGCAACCGGGATGGTAAGCAGCGACATGGACAGCGGCCCGACCTGCAGATAACCCAGCGGCGTATAGTTCATGACAAGCAGAACGGCGACCAGCAAGGCAAGCTGGGTCAGCCAACGGGTGTTGGTACGGTTTTTCATATTCAATTTCCTCCTGCTGCCGTCTTTTCTTCAAAGTACAGCGCATATTCAGGGGCAGGGCTTTCCTGCCCGCCTGTGCAAGTATACGCTGTTTGGGCGGCAAATGCAAGCATTTTGGGCAAAATGGAAATCAAATTGCGGGTGACTGCCTGCACCATGCTGCATAAATATGCCAAGTAAAAGAATATTTATGCAAAAATTTGCTTGCATTTTGCGGCGCACTGTGCCATAATAGACTGTATTCCATTACTATGCTGCCGGGCTTTGCCCGGCTGAGGATACCGATTGACAGGAGGAAGACCCTATGAACCTGAAAGGCAGAGATTTTTTGACCCTTCTGGATTACACCCCGGAAGAAATTGCATATCTGGTGGACCTTGCCGCCGAGCTGAAAGCCAAAAAGAAGGCGGGCGTTCTGCACGATGTACTGCGCGGCAAAAACGTTGCGCTGATCTTTGAAAAAACTTCTACCCGCACCCGCTGCTCCTTTGAGGTTGCCGCCCACGACCTGGGCATGGGCTCCACCTATCTGGACCCAATGGGCAGCCAGATCGGCAAAAAGGAATCCATTGCCGACACCGCCCAGGTGCTGTGCGGCATGTTTGACGGCATTGAGTACCGCGGCTATGGCCAGGAGATCGTGAACGAGCTGGCCAAGTATTCCACCGTACCGGTATGGAATGGCCTGACCAATGAGTTCCACCCCACCCAGATTCTGGCTGACTTTTTGACGATTAAAGAGCACTTTGGCAAGCTGGCCGGGCTGAAATTCGCTTACATGGGCGATGCCCGCTACAACATGGGCAACTCCCTGATGATTGGCTGCGCCAAGATGGGCCTGCACTTTGTTGCCTGTGCCCCCAAGGCGTACTGGCCTGCCCCGGAGCTGGTGGAAAAGTGCAAGGCCATTGCCACCGAAACCGGCGCTACCATCACCCTGAGCGATGACACCGATGTCGTAAAGGACGCCGATGTGGTATACACCGATGTGTGGGTAAGCATGGGCGAACCGGTTGAAGTGTGGGCCGAGCGCATTGAAGCGCTTGCCCCCTATCAGGTAAACACTGAACTGATGGCAAAGGCAAAGCCGACCGCCGTATTCATGCACTGCCTGCCCGCCTACCACGACCACAAGACCGCCGTTGGCAAGGAGATGGGCGAAAAGTTTGGCCGCGATGCCATGGAAGTGACCGATGAAGTGTTCACCGGCCCGCAGTCCATCGTGTTCCAGGAAGCCGAAAACCGGATGCACACCATCAAGGCCGTCATGGCGGCAACGTTGGGCGCGGAGTTTTGAGCGGGGTTGAACCAGGCACAAGCATAAGATAAAATCGAGAAATCCCCTGCACGGGCGGGCCATTGTTACAGCCTGGCGTGCGGGGGATTTTTTGTATTTTGTAGGGGGTGCCCATGTGGAAGCTTATGGTGGATAATGATGCAAAATATACGGCAAGGCCCGGTGTGCGGATTGTCACAAATTTTGTAATGCGCAGCAGGGCAAGGTTGCGGCGTGGTGAGGGCACCCCGCCCTACAGCGCATTTTAACGCTTGCCACGCATTATAAAATACTCTGTAGGGAACGGTCTTGACCGTTCCGGGGCGTTGGGGACGCCGCCCTGCTTACCGCTCAAAGGTCGTGCACAACGTGGTGGACCAGGTTTCGCCGGGGTGCAGGGCGGCAGCGCAGGGGCGGTCCTCCCAGGTTAGGGGGCCGTTTTCCTCGCCGGGCAGGCTGTGCCACGGCTCAATGCAGACAAAGCGGTAGGGCTTTTCCGGCTTGGACCAGATCAGCACATAGGGATAGCCCTCAATGTTGCAGCGCACAGCGCGGCCGGTATCCTTTTCCACAATGGCAAGGGTCTTGCTGCGCAGGTTCAGCATGCAGTGGCTGTCGTGGTCAAACAGGTCATCCGTCAAGGGCACGGTGCGGGTATTGCGGGCCAGATAGTGATAATCGGTACCGTTCAGCAGGCCGTTGGGCAGACAGCTCACGCACAGGGGGCTTTCCAGCTCGTCAAAACGGAACTCATAATCCGCAGGGGTGTGGGCATCATCAAACGGGATGGCAAATGCCGGGTGGTAACCAATGCCGAACCTGAGCTCCGGTTCGCTGGGATTATACACCGTCAGGGTGTGGCGCACCGTTTTTTCCACCAGCTCAAAGGTGGAGCGCAGTTCAAACTCATAGGGCCACTTGGCGCGGGTCTCCTCGTTTGCCTGCAAAACCAGGGTCAGGCTTGTCTCGGTCTTGCCCACCAGGGTGTGCTCCACATCGCGAGCAAAGCCGTGCTGGCCGCCGGCATACTCTTTGCCCTTGGCGATCATTTTGCCGCCGGTCAGCTTGCCGGTATAGGGGAACAGGATCGGCGCATGGCGGCCCCAGACGGCAGGATCCCCGCACCAGAGCATTTCGGCCCCAGTAGCCTTGTTGACAACGCTCACAGCCTCGGCACCATGGGTATCCACCGTCAGGCGCAGGTATTCGTTTTCAATGGTATACTGCATAATATTCCATCCTATTCTTTGGCAATACCGCATAATTCTAAGTGCCGATACGGCGAGCGAGGTGCGGCAGATGCCAAGCCAAAAGCGCAGATAATACTGGATGTCTTATCGAGCATTTTGGCAACGCAGATGCCGTGCCGCAGCTGCCGGAGCGGTGCTTAAGCCGCAAGGCGGGAATTGTGCGGTGTTGCCCTTTGTAAATTTTTACCGCAGGAAGGTCTTATCTGTATTATACAGCGCCCGCCACAAAAAGGAAAGAAGATTCTTGACCGGCTTTTCTGCACCGTGGTTTTATGGTATGATGGTAGCAGAAATTTCGCCCCGCAAAGGAGGTGCGCACCATGCTGCCCAAAGCCAAAACCGTTTATTTCCATGTAGATGTCAACTCCGCCTTTTTGTCTTGGACGGCCATCCAGCACCTGGCCAACGGCGAAACGCTGGACCTGCGCACCGTGCCCGCCGTGGTGGGCGGAGATGAGGAAAAGCGCCACGGCGTGGTGCTGGCCAAGAGCATTCCCGCCAAACGGTACGGCATCCAAACCGGGGAATCGCTGTTTATGGCGCGCAGCAAATACCCCAATTTGATCGTTGCCGCGCCGGATTTTGACTGGTATGTAAAAAACAGCAAAGCTATGATCCGCATTTTTGGCGATTACACGCCAGATATTGAGCAGTACAGCATTGACGAAGCCTTTTTGAACATGACCGGCAGCGAGGGACTGTTTGGCCCGCCTTTGCAGGCGGCGCAGACCATCAAGGACCGCATCCACCGGGAGCTGGGCTTTACCGTAAACATTGGCATTGCGCCCAACCGCCTGCTGGCCAAAATGGCATCCGACTTTGAAAAGCCGGATAAAATCCATGTATTAACGCAGGATATGGTGCCACAGAAATTGTGGCCGCTGCCGGTGGGCAATCTGTTCGGCGTGGGGCCAAAGTCCGTCAAGCGGATGCACGAGATTGGCATTTATACCATCGGGGATCTTGCCAACGCGGACGCGGACATCCTGCGCGGGGTGTTCGGCGTGCGGGGGCAGGTGTTCCGGGATTACGCCAACGGCATTGAAAGCGAGCCGATGACCCGCAGCGAGGTGAAGGACAACAGTTACGGCAACAGCGTAACCACTCCGCAGGACCTGAAGCGCCCCGTGGAGGCCGATGCCACCATGCTGGCGCTGTGTGAATCCGTTGCCGGGCGGCTGCGGATGGACGGCAAGACCGCACGGGTCATCACGGTGCAGCTGGTGGATAACGCCTTCCGCCGCAGCAGCCACCAGGTAACGCTGAACAGCCCCACCAACTCTACCGATGTGATTTACCACACCGCGCGGGAGCTGATGCGCCAGATGTGGCCCGACCGCCCAGTGCGCCTTGTTGGGGTGAGCGCCGAAAAGACCGGCACCGACAATTTTGAGCAGCTGGATTTTTTCACCGATCCAGCCAAAACCGATAAACAGGAAAAGCTGGACCGTGCCGCCGATGCCCTGCGCGCCCGCTTTGGCGAGGGTGCCATCCTGCGCGCCAAGCTGCTGCACCCGGACGAGAAAACCACCGCCCCCAAAGCCCTTGGTGCCGCCAAAGCAAGGGACAAGCGCAAGGGGGAACTGTAAAGCAGGCGGATACTCGGCAAGAGAAAAGGTGTTTTATGGAATTTAATGAAAAGCTGCACCGCCGCATCCGCTGGCCGGCTGTTCTGCACATTCTTCTTCCCCTGCTGGCGGCATTCACCGCCCTTATGGTTGTGGGGCGGCTGATTTCCGGCGTGCATTGGCTGAGTGATATTATCGGAAGCATTCTGCTCAGTGCCGGGCTGGTTTTGCTGTATGCCGGCTTCCAAAACCGATTGACTGCATGAAAAAAGCAGAGTATGCGCTTTTTGCATACTCTGCTTTGGTTTTTGTTCAACGATTTTCCGGTCAATTACCCGTGCAGAACGCTGCGCAGCTGAGCCAGCAGGGTTGCCTGGTATTCGGGGCTGAAAGTGCCGTGCAGCAGTTTGGGCAGGGCTTCTTCCTGCAAACGGCGCCAGCTTTCGGCTTCGCGGCCGGGCAGAATGGGCACAAAGGAAACGCCGTTTGCAGCGGCTGCCTGGGCATCGCCCATGGCATCGCCCACCATGACCACCTTGCGGCTTTCATACCCGCAGGCCAGCATGGAGGCAATGGAGTTTGCCTTGCTGCCAACCTCCTGGCCAAAGATCACATCGGCATGGGTGGCAAGGCCGTAACGCGCCCACTCGCTGGCGATAGCGCTTTCATTGGCGGCGGAAACCACCGCCACATCGGCCACGGTGTGCAGCTGATGCAGGCTGTATTCCACGCCGGGGAACGGCTTAAAGGTAGGTTCCAGGGCCTGAATGCGGCGGTTGCAGGCGTTATTCCACTCCTGCAGCTTGCGCAGGGCCAGGCTGCCGCTGCGCAGAACTTCCTGCTGCAGGCTTGCGGTGGAAAGTTCCGATGCGGTGGAAACCCACGCGGCGATATCTTCACTGCCGGGAACATCGATGCCACGGTTTTTCAGGCGGTCAAAAATCAGCACCGCACTTTCAAAGCGGGAAATCCCGCGGGTGATGCTGTTCAGGTTGATCTCTTCCCACGCGGTGGTAATAAAGTCAGTGTGGGCTTCCAGGCCAAACACACGGATCAGCTCTGGGCAGAACACCGAGCAATGCTTGATGCGCACCGTATCCATGACGCAGCCGTCAGAATCCATACAGACAAGAAAATCCCGTTTGCGGATAAAATCAGTCAATGCGTTTGCCATACAAGAACCCCCTCTATGTTATCAATCGCAAAACCTCACATGCGGCATGCGGCGCTTTCCCGCGCTCTGCCGTCAACTCTTATCATACCAGAAAGCAGCAAATTTTTGCAAGCGTTTTTGTAAGGTTTTACACTTTTATGACAATTTTCTTTCAGCGACAAATTGCCCCTCCTTCCCCCTCGGTCTCACTCAGTGCCTGGCCGATGGGCTTGTTTACCAGCAGGGTTGCCATACCGTCCGCCGGGGTGGGCTGCTTGTTGATGACCACCAGGTCATCCCCGCGGAAATAGCGGATCAGCCCCGCCGCCGGGTAAACGGCCAGGCTGGTGCCGCCCACGATCAGCATATCCGCCCTGCGGATGGCGCTCACCGCACCCTCAATGGTGGCTTCGTCCAGGCCCTCCTCATACAGGACCACATCCGGTTTTACAATGCCGCCGCAGTCCGTGCAGCGGGGCACACCGTCCCCCTTGCCGCCGGCTTCCTCGATAAAGCTGACGGGGTAGAACTTGCCGCAGCGGGTGCAGTAGTTGCGCAAGGTGGAACCGTGCAGCTCATACACGGTTTTGCTGCCCGCTGCCTGGTGCAGGCCATCAATATTCTGGGTGACAACGGCTTTTAGTTTACCTTCCCGCTCCAGTTTGGCCAGCCGAAGGTGGGCAGCATTAGGCTTGGCCCCATGCACAATGAGCTTTTGGCGGTAGAAATCAAAAAATTCTGCGGTGTGCTGCTCATAAAATGTGTGGGACAGCATGGTTTCGGGCGGGTACTTGAATTTTTGGTGGTAGAGCCCGTCCACCGAGCGAAAATCTGGGATGCCGCTTTCCGTCGAAACCCCTGCGCCGCCAAAAAACACGATGTTCTGATGTGCTTGGATCAGCCGTTCCAGTTCCGGTACCATGGTGCCGCCCCTTTCGTTTTATCGTGAAATGCTTTATAATAAAAGATATGGAACCATCCTGTTAGGGTGTATCTGAAAAGTCGAAAATTTAGGGCAATACCGCATAATTCTAAGTGCCGATACGGCGAGCGAGGTGCGGCAGATGCCAAGCCAAAAGCGCAGATAATACTGGATGTCTTATCGAGCATTTTGGCAACGCAGATGCCGTGCCGCAGCTGCCGGAGCGGTGCTTAAGCCGCAAGGCGAGAATTGTGCGGTGTTGCCGTAGTTTATTTCTACAAACACAGCCGGATTTTGCGTTAAAAAACCTTGGAAGCCGCAAAGGATTCCCGCAGCTCTTTGCCTTACATCCTGCTTGTGTTTGCGAAATATCCGTCATTTTCTTTGTTTTCAGATATACCTTAGATACTTTTTACTATACATCTTTTACGCCAAAACGTAAAGAGGGAAACCGCTGATGCATGAGCTGAATCAACACAAGATCGCCGCCCTGCTGCCGCAGCGCAGGGCGCAGAGCAACAAGGGCAGTTACGGCAGTGTGGCTGCCGCAGCGGGCAGCCTTGCTTACCGGGGGGCTGCCGCCCTTTGTGTGGAGGGTGCGCTGCGCACCGGGGCCGGGCTGGTGTACCTTGCCAGCGTGGAGCCGGTGATCCAATTGGTACTGACCCGCACGCCGGAATGCTGTGCCCTGCCCTGCCGCACCGACGCGGACGGCGGGATTCTGGCCGCAGATGCCGCTGCCGTGCGCCAGCGCTTTACGGAAAAGCCTGCGGTCCTGCTGGCTGGGCCGGGGCTTGGCCCCAGTGCGGCACGTATTTTGAACGCCCTTCTGACGGCGGATGCCAAGTGGAAAGCCGCCGTGCTGGATGCGGACGCCCTGAATGCACTGGCTGCCGGGGAGCTGGGGCAGTTCCCGCTTTTGCCCACCAATACCGTGCTGACCCCGCACCCCGGCGAGGCAGCCCGCCTGCTGGGGTGCAGCGTGGCGCAGATCCAGACTGACCGCCCCGCCGCCGCGCAGGAGCTGGCGGAGCGGTATGGCTGCGTTGCGGTGCTGAAAGGTTCCGGCACGCTGATTGCCGCACCGGGGCGCGAGATGCTGCACAACCCCACCGGAAATCCCGGCCTGGCCCGCGGCGGCAGCGGGGATGTACTGGCTGGGATGCTGGCTGCCCTGCTGGCCCAGGGGTTAGCGCCCTTTGACGCCGCAGCCTGCGCGGTATGGCTGCATGGCGCCGCTGCGGACCGCTGCGCCGCCCGCACCAGCCAGCTGACAATGCTGCCACATGATATTTTAACGGATCTTGCGGATGTTGTGAAGGAGCTTACAGGGAGATAATAAATAAGGCAGTGCTGCCAGGAAAAGGACAGCACTGCCTTTTTATGGTTTGGGCAATACCGCATAATTCTAAGTGCCGATACGGCGAGCGAGGTGCGGCAGCTGCTAGGCCAAAAGCGCAGATAATACTAGATGTCTTATCGAGCATTTTGGCAACGCAGATGCCGTGCCGCAGCCGTCGGAGCGGTGCTTAAGCCGCAAGGCGGGAATTGTGCGGTGTTGCCTTTGGTTTTTGCATGATCCCGGGGGCGAAATATTGAGAAAGACCCGTCATGTGGGACAGCGGGAATCGCGTCCTACCCGCATTTTCAATGTTTGTATGCAACTTCAACATGTGCTGTGGGGAACGGTCTTGACCGCTCCGGAGCATTGCCTTTACAAAAATCTTCGGCAAGCATCTGTTTTCTTATTCCATTCTCCGCACGCTGAGGACAAGGCCCTGTTTATCCCAGCCAAAATCTGCCACGGCGCCGCCACGCTCCAAAAGGCGCGGCAGGGCGGGGTCCTGCAAGTGCACGCGGCGCACCGTGCTGCCGCGGCCCACCGGGGTGTGGGCCGCAAACACCAGCAGCTGCTGGCTGTCCAGCGGCACCACGGCGCGCAGGGTAAGGCCAGATGCCAAATATTGGGCGCATAGTTCCTCGCCGTCCGGGGTGGGGGTCAGCGGCAGGGCGGCCCAGATATGGTAGCTGGCGCAGCGCTGTTTGGCCAGCCCCAGCGCCATGGCCAAAAAGCGCCGCACCGGCAGGTACTGCGCGGTAAAGGCGGGCGGTGCCAGCACAATGCCCTGGCCGTCCGCCCCAAAGCCAGCTGCGCGCAGCGCGAGCGCCAGACGGCTTTGGCCAAACATGGGCAGCATGGCCATGGCGGCCTGTAACGTGTCGGTTCCGGCATAGTCCCCCAGAACGGCATTGGTCTGCAGCAGCGCGGCGGTATCGGGGCCGCCGGGGGTGCCGCAGGCGGCGCACAGCTGATCCATTGCAGGTGCATCCTGCGGGGTAAGCAGCTGCGCATGGAACACATCAAGATTGGTTTCGGTCATCAATAACAATGGAATACCCTCCCATACCGCCCGCCGGGCGCGGCAGGCGGTGAATTTGCATCCCTATTGTATGATACCGCCGCCAGCAAAAATGCGCGAAACTTGCAAAAAGGTTCCGCGCATTTTTCGTTTGGCTTTATCGGGTTTTGTTATGGCTTTTTGTTACCGTTTTACGCCGGTTGCGGGGTCAAAATAATAGGTCATACCGTCAATGGTGGTTGTACCTTTGGCCATGGCACCTGTGATGGGATCGAAGTAATAAGTACCGTCGGCATTGGTGTTCCAGCCTTTGATCATCTGGCCGTTGGCATCATACCGCACCCATTTGCCGCCGCTGGATTCCTGATAGACATCCTTGCTGACGGCTTTTGCACCCTGCTGCACGTTATCCAGCCAGTACCAGCCGTTGCTGGCGGGGTCGTAAATTTCTTTGCCGCGGTAGGCTGCATTGTTGGGATCATAACCCTGGCGCTTGCCGCCCTCGTACCAGTAATCTTTGCCGTTTATGCGTTTCCATGCGCAGTTCAGGCCAATACCGGTCACCGTATCAAAGCTGCAGGGCAGGCCGTCGATCGTTGCATCACCCTTGGTCATGGCACCGGTGACAAGATCAAAGTAATAGGTACCGTCATCGTTGGTATCCCACCCTTTGATCATATGGCCGTTGGCATCATAGCGCACCCATTTGCCGCCGTTGGATTCCTGGTAAACATCCTTGCTGACGGCTTTTGCGCCGCCCTGGTTGGCGTCCAGCCAGTACCAGGCGTCGGAATCGGGGTCATAAATTTCCTTGCCGCGGCCAGTGGTGCCCTGCTTTACGCCGTTTTCGTACCAGTAGTCCTTGCCGTTCACGGTTTTCCAACCGGTATAGCCGCTGGCAGGGGTTGCGGTGGGTTTCACAGGGGTAGCGGTAGGTGTAGCAGTCGGCTTGACCGGCGTTGCAGTGGGGGTCGCGGTAGGTGTCGCGGTAGGTGTCGCGGTAGGCGCTGCAGTAGGCGTTGCAGTAGGCGTTGCAGTAGGCGTTGCAGTAGGTGTTGCGGTAGGCGCTGCAGTAGGCGTTGCAGTAGGCGCTGCAGTAGGCGTTGCGGTAGGCACTGCAGTAGGCGTTGCGGTAGGTACAGCAGTCGGGGTTGCTGTGGGGACTGGGATATCCCTTGTCTTGATATACTGGCGCACATCCTGGTGGTATTCCTGCTGGCTTACGGCATAATAAATGCCATCCCACTGGGCCGCAATGCCGATGCTTTGGAGACTTTCCTTCTTTTTCTCGGTCACTTCATGGCTGGCCGGATCCAGTTCATATTGTTTGATCCAGCTGCTCTGCTCGCACGCTTGTCTGTCCGTGGCGACCAGCAGCGTTCCGTCCAGCGCAATACTGCCGGCAACCACACCCGAATCATCTTCATGCGCCAGGTTGGAATCACAGTCGCCCAGGTCATCACGCCAGAAAAGGCGTTCGCCGGACGCATAGTACCAGTCGCCCCCGCACGGGAAGATTGCACTCTTTTTGTCTTTCCACCAGGTGTTTTCATAGGTATCGTCCGTGGCCAGGTTCACGATGTTCTGCGTGCCAAGGTTTTCCAGGTCAAAGGCAACACTGTCATCGCCGTCATCGTTATGGTTGGTGTTCATCTCCTCTGTGGTACACAGCAGGTGTTTATGCATGCAATATCCCAGCTGATCCGAACCGTCCACCGGGTCATCCCAGGTGCAGTCCACCTGGTACCAGTTCCCGTCCAGCTCGACCATGTTCCACGCATGGCCGATATCTTTACTGGTTACCAGCACACCAGTGATACCCAGCTTGCGCAGGGTAAGGGCATATGTTTTGGCGTAACCGTCACAGACGGCAGTCCCTTCCAGCAGGGCGCCACGCAGGTTGTGGTCGTCCTGCACATCATCACTAAGGTGTTCCCGGTCATAGGCAATGTTCTGCACCAGCCATTCATGCACATAGAACACCTTTTCCAGATCCGTCTGGCACAGGGTGTTGGCCTGGTCCACCAGCTGGTCCAGCTTTACCTGCATGGCGGCAACATCCTGCGCCGTGCAGTATTCAAGGCCGATTGCCACCGCCAGCCCGGTATCTCTGCTATAATAGCAGGACAATTTGCTGATGGCCTCGCCGCCTTCCACACGCGCATTCAGGTCAGCCAGGGTGGAAAGCACCAGATCTTTATCCAAGTTCAGGTCTTTGATATTTACTTTCTCTGCTGTTTCCGTATGGTTCTTTACGGCATTGGCCACGCGTTCCACGATCGTCTGCGCCGCCTGAATGTTGTTGTCATCCTCCGCCAGCGTTGCCGGCTGCGCAGCCAGTGCTTCACGGGCAGCTATGATGTTTTCCAGCGTGCCTTCCACTTCCACCACGCTGCTGTCCGCCGTTTCCGGGGTCTGGGCCCAAACCGGAAGCGCAGTGGTGCCCATCATGACCGCCGCCAAAACAAGGGCCAAAATCCGTTTATCTTTTTTCATTTTTTCCTCCCTGGAATACAGCCAAAAAAACGTTTTTGCCGCTGTATATCCTAATTTTAAATTTTACACGAAACAGAGGAGAAATACAATGCCAGACGCACCAACATCCTGCACAGAAAAAGTTTTCAGACTTTACATTTTTTAATAAAAAGGCTATCTTTTCGCGTGCAAAGTGGTGTATAATGATACAAAATATGGGGGTGTGTGTCCATTTTGGCACACCCCGGAGGCAGCGTGGGCGGAACGGTGTATCCGGCACGTTTCCACTGCCCGAACAACCGCCACCTGCCCTTGCCCCCCCCCACCCGCAGCTGGTGGACAAAAGGAGGATGACTTTTTGATGGAACACAACATTCCCGAACTGGTTGCCCAGCTCACGCTGGAAGAAAAGGCCGGGCTTTGCTCCGGCGCGGATTTCTGGCACACCAAAACCGTGGAACGCCTGGGCATTCCCACCCTGATGGTCTCGGACGGCCCGCACGGCCTGCGCACCCAGGACCCGGAACGGGACGACCCCAACCACAGCCGCAAGGCGGTCTGCTTCCCCGCCGGGTGCTCCGTTGCCGCCAGCTTTGACCCCGACCTGGCCCGCCGGGAGGGTGCGGCCATCGGGCGGGAAGCCCGCGCGTTCGGCGTTGGCGTTGTGCTGGGGCCTGCCATAAACATCAAGCGCAGCCCGCTGTGCGGCCGCAACTTTGAATATTACTCCGAAGACCCGGTGCTGGCCGGTGAGCTGGCCGCCGGGTACATCAATGGCGTACAGAGCCAGGGGGTTGGTACCTCCATCAAGCATTTTGCCGCCAACAGCCAGGAGTACCGCCGCATGAGCGCATCGTCCGACATGACGGAGCGTACGCTGCGCGAAATTTACCTGCCTGCATTTGAAACCGCCGTCAAGAAATCCCAGCCCTGGACGGTGATGTGCAGCTACAACCGCGTGAACGATGTATTTGCCAGCGAAAACCGCATGCTGCTGACCGATATCCTGCGCACCGAGTGGAACTTTAAGGGCTTTGTGATGTCCGACTGGGGCGCTGTAGCTGACCGTGTAAAAGGTGTTGCGGCTGGGCTTGACCTGGAAATGCCCGGTTCCGGCGGTGTCAATGACGCCAAGATCGTGGCCGCCGTTAAAGCCGGCACCTTGAGCGAAGCCGCGCTGGACAAGGCTGTGATCCGCATTTTGAACATTGTGTTCCGCGCGGCGGACGAAGCTGCCGCCCCGGCCCCGGAGCTGGACCTGAAAGGCGACCACACCATCGCCGCAGAGCTGGCCAAGGAATGCGCCGTGCTTTTGCAGAACCGCGGTGTGCTGCCGCTGAAAAAGGGCAGCAAGGTAGTATACATCGGCGGCTTTGCCAAAACGCCGCGCTATCAGGGCGGCGGCTCCAGCCACATCAACACCATCAGGGTGGACAGCGCGCTGGAAATGGCCGAAAGCCATGGCCGCCGGGTGAGCTATGTGGAGGGCTTCCCCGCTGATCTGGACCAGCGGGAGGAGGAAGAGTTCCTGCGCGCGGTTTCCGCCGCAGCGGAAGCTGACGCGGCGGTGATCTTTGCGGGCCTGCCGGAATCTTTTGAAAGCGAAGGCTTTGACCGCAGCCATATGCGCCTGCCGGAAAGCCAAAACAACCTGATTGCCCGCGTGGCCGCCGTGCAGAAAAACACTGTTGTGGTGCTGCACACCGGTTCCCCGGTGGAATGCCCCTGGGCCAACGATGTGAACGCCGTGCTGTGCATGTATCTGGGCGGCGAAGGTGTTGGCGCTGCGGCGGACGCCCTGCTGTGGGGCGATGCCAACCCCAGCGGCCGCCTGCCGGAAACCTGGCCCCTGCGGCTGGAAGATACCCCGTGTTATCTCGACTTTCCCGGTGACGGCCGCCATGTGGAATACCGCGAGGGCGTGTATGTCGGCTACCGCTGGTACGATGCCCGCAAGATGCCGGTGCTGTGGCCGTTTGGGCACGGGCTTTCCTACACAGGGTTTGTGTACCGCAATGCCCAGCTGACGGCGGACGAGTTTGCCGAGGGCGACAGCGTGCGGGTACGGGTGAGCGTGAAGAACGTTGGCATGATGCCCGGCAAGGAAGTTGTGCAGCTGTATGTAGCAGACTGCACCGGCACCACCGGCCGCCCGCCCAAGGAGCTGCGCAAGTTCGTGAAGGTCAAGCTGGAACCTGGCGAGGAAAAGCAGGTAGAGTTCACCCTGACCGCGCAGGATTTGAGCTACTATGACGAAACGCTGGGCAGCTGGTACGCCGCCCCAGGCGAGTACAAGATTTTGCTGGGCCATTCCAGCCGGGATATCCACGCAACGCTCAGCGTGCGGTTCAGCACCCCGCGCCGCCGCCCGTTCGTGATTGACGAAAACACCACCATCGGCGAGCTTTCCAAGGATGACCGCACGGCTGGCATTATTCAGCAGGTGCTGGCACAGGCGGGCAATGCCCTGACCGGCGGCAACGCAGGCGGCAGCGAGATTGCCAGCAGCGAAGCCGTAGCTCAGATGCTGGATTCCATGCCGCTGCGCGGTATCGTGAATTTTGGCGGTCCCGCTGCAGCCGGGATGATCACCCCGCTGCTGGAAATACTGCGCGCCGCTATCCAGTGATTTGGGCCTTGGCGTAATCAAGGCATCCCCGAACCCCGCAAAAGAGAGTTGAAATATTCCGATCAACACATTTCGATCAACACATTTATAAAAGAAGTACATGCAGGAGGAATATCCCATGCAATTTCGTTTTCGCTGCGCGGCCGTTCTGACCGCCGTATTGCTGTGCAGTGCTGCTGCACTGCCCGCTTTGGCGGAAGAGACCGCCACGCCGGAAACCGCCGACAGTGTTTCCACCTACACCGGTTGGAAAACCGTGAACGGCAAGGATTACTGGTACGAAAACGGCGTAAAGCAGGGCACCACTGGCCGCGGCAAGGAAATTTATGACCCCGATTCCGATGCCTGGTACTGGCTGGACGCCGACCAGGGCGGCGCAAAAGCCGTCAATAAGGATGTCTACCAGGAATCCAACGGCGGCAAATGGGTGCGCTACGATGCAAACGGCCATATGATTAAAGGTTGGGATACCAACGATGACGGCACCTATTACTTTGACCTGATCACCGGCGCCATGGCCAAGGGCGATATTGTGGTGGACAACCTGCCCTGCAGCTTTGATACCACCACCGGCATTGGCTGCAACCTGATGTGGCACAGCATGGACGGCAAAGATTACTGGTACGAGGCTGGCAAGCGCCAGGGTTATGATCCCAATAATGCAGCCTACCGCGGCAAAGAAATTTACGACCCCGCCAGCAACAGCTGGTACTGGCTGGATAACGTGCAGCAGGGTGCTAAAACCGTCAGCAAGGATGTATACCAGGAATCCGAAGCCGGCGACTGGGCCGAAAACGCAGACGGCACCGGCAAGTGGGTGCGGTATGACGCCAACGGCCACATGGTAAAAGGCTGGGATACCAACAATGACGGCACCTATTACTTTGACCAGGTGTACGGCACCATGGCCAAAGGCATTGTGACGATCGACGGCAATCTGTACCTTTTTGATGTTGATACCGGCGTGATGCAGGCCAGCATTACGACCAGCGAGGAAGCCATGGCAGACCGCGTGATCGAGCTGGTCAACCAGGAGCGCACCTCCCGCGGGCTGCAGCCCCTGCTCAAGCACGATGGCCTGATGGTTGCCGCCGCGGCCCGCGCCAGGGAGCTTTCCCAGCGATACAGCCACACCCGCCCCAACGGTTCTGAATGCTTTACCATTTTGTGGCACCTGGGCATTGACTATGGCTATGCCGGCGAAAACATTGCCATGGGCCAGAGAACCCCGGAGATCGTGATGAACGACTGGATGAACAGCTCCGGCCACCGCGCCAACATCCTGAACGAAAACTATGACTGCATCGGCGTTGGCTACACTATGGTGGATGGCCACCCCTATTGGGTGCAGCTGTTTACCGGTGACTTTGATTTATAAGTAGTTTGTAAACAAATTTAAAACACAGCCCCGCAGCCGTTGCATTTTTTCGGCTGCGGGGCTATACTGTTTCCATACGCTTAACATATGCCAACTATTTACATATAGCAACAGAAAGGAGAACCTTTATGGAGGGACATATTGGTGACCAGCGTAGCAAAGCCGTGATGCGCTATCTTGACCGGCTGAAAAAGTCTGTGCGCCGCGGGGCGTCTTTAAGCCTTGCCAACGCCCCCAAGCTGCATCTTGGCATTCTGGAAGGGCTAAACCACGCCATTGAGGTGCGCGGCCAGGATGGTGCCGTGTATGTTTCGGACCTGGCGGAGATTTTCAAGCAGCCGCTGCCGGCGATTTCCCGCGGACTGCGCACACTGGAGCAGGATGGCCTGGCCCAGCGCCAGACCGATCCCAATGACCGCCGCCGCACTCTGGTGCGCATCACCCCAAAAGGGGAGGAATCCCGCCTGATCTGCGAAAGCCGTCTGAATGATTACATCACCGGCATTATGGATGACCTGGGCGAAGAATTTTGCCAGCAGTTTGCAAAGGATGCCGAAACCCTGCTGCAGGCCATTGAGCGCCAGAACGAAAAGCTGCTGGCCGAAAAGGAGAAGATGCCATGACAAAAATTTTCAAACATCTGGCCAAACACTGGGCGGCCTGCCTTGTTATTATTGCCCTGCTGTTGGTGCAGGCATACGGCGATTTGACCCTGCCGGACTACACCAGCAAAATTGTGGATACCGGCATCCAACAGTCCGGCATTGCGGACGCTGTGCCAGAAGTAGTGCGGGATTCCACCCTGCAGTTGCTGGAGCTGCTGATGACGGACGCGGACGCCGCTGCGGTGGAAGCCGCTTACACCCAGCCGGGCGGCACCGACAACGCACTCTCCTCCGCTACCAGCTTACAGAAAAAGCTCGCATCCCCCTATACGGTCCGCCTGCTGCGGGCCGATGCGGACCGGGATACGCTGGCGGAGGTATTTTCCACCCCGGATATTGTGCTCTATCTGGCTTCCGCTCAGGCAGCCGGGGAGGGCAACGCCCCGGATGCCGCCGCGCTGGATACCGTTACCGCCCAGTTTGCGGCCATGACCCAGATGCCCGATTTCAGCCGGGATGCCGTACAGGCCCAGCTGGCCGCAGCCATGGGTCAGGCCGGCGAAAGTGAGCTGAGCGGGCTTTCAGCCCAGGCAGTGCTGCTGGTGGGGCTGGAATATCAGGCCCTTGGCATCAGCGATGCGGTACAGATGAACTACCTGATGCAGACCGGCGGCCGGATGCTGGGGCTGACCCTGTTGATGGTTGCCGCCGCGGTTCTGGTGGGGCTGCTTGCTTCCCGCGTGGCGGCTGCCATTGCGCGGGATCTGCGCCGCGGTGTGTTCCGCCGGGTGGTCAGCTTTTCTGCCTCTGAAACGGACAAGTTTTCCACCGCATCCCTTATCACCCGCACCACCAACGATGTACAGCAGATCCAGATGACCTGCGTAATCTTGCTGCGCATGGTGGCGTATGCCCCCATCCTTGGCATTGGCGGCATCATCCATGTGGCGCAGGCGGGTTCCAGCCTGACCTGGATCATTGTGCTGGCCGTCGCTTTGCTGCTGGCGCTGATTACGGTATTGATGCAGTTTGCCATGCCCAAGTTCAGGATCATGCAAAAGCTGGTGGACCGGCTGAACCTGGTATCCCGCGAGATTTTGACCGGCATTATGCCCATCCGCGCATTCAGCCGCGAACAGCACGAGGAAGCACGCTTTGACGCCGCCAACACCGACCTGATGCGCACCCAGCTGTTCACCAACCGGGTAATGGCCGCCATGATGCCCTTTATGACCCTGATTATGAACGGCACTTCCCTGCTGATCGTCTGGTTCGGCGGCAAACAGATTGATGCCGGCACCATGCAGGTGGGCAGCATGATCGCCTTTATCACCTACACGATGCAGATCGTGATGTCCTTCCTGATGCTGACGATGGTTGCCGTGATGCTGCCCCGTGCCGGCGTTGCCGCGGACCGCATTGACGAAGTGCTGACCACCGAGCCGGCCATCCATGACCCGGTGCCGCAAGCCATCCCCGCTGACCTCAATCAGCACCACTGGAACGGCGAAGTCGCATTCCATCATGTCAACTTTACCTACCCCGGCTCCAGCGAGGACGCCCTGCACGATATTGATTTTGTCGCCAAACCCGGCCAGACCACGGCCATTATCGGCTCCACCGGCTGCGGCAAAACCAGTTTGCTGCATTTGATCACCCGTTTTTATGATGTGACCGGCGGCAGCGTGACGGTAGACGGCGTGGATGTGCGCCAGATGCCACAGAGCACCTTGCGCGGCCTTTTGGGTTATGTGCCGCAAAAGGGCGTACTGTTCAGCGGCACGATTGATTCCAACCTGAAATTCGGCGGCGAGAACATCACCGATGCCGATGTGCGCACCGCCGCCCGCATTGCCCAGGCGGAAGAGTTCATCTCCGCCAAGCCGGAGGGGTACGAAAGCCCCATTGCCCAGGGCGGCACCAACGTTTCCGGCGGGCAGAAGCAGCGGCTTTCCATCGCCCGCGCCATTGCCAAACACCCGAAGATCTACCTGTTTGATGACAGCTTCTCCGCGCTGGACTACAAGACTGATGTTGCCCTGCGCCGCGCGCTGAAAGCCGAAACCGGCGACGCCACCGTGATTATTGTGGCACAGCGCATTTCCACTGTGCTGCACGCCAACCAGATTTTGGTTCTGGAAGATGGCCGCATTGTGGGCAAGGGCACCCACGCCCAGCTGATGGAAAGCTGCCCGGCTTACCAGGAAATTGCCCGCAGCCAGCTGAGCAACAAAGAGCTGGACCTGAAAGGAGGGGAAGCCTGATGCCGCATCCCGGACGAATGACGACCCAAAAGGCAAAAGACTTTAAGGGCACCATGCGCAGCCTGCTGGCAGAGCTGGGGCACTACAAGTTCCGCCTGATTGCCGTGATTGTTTTTGCCGTTCTTTCCACGATTTTTAATATTGCAGGCCCCAAGGTGCTGGCCAAAGCCACCACTGCCCTGGCCACCGGCTGGGTGGCCAAGCTGCGGGGCACCGGCAGCATTGACTTTGGCTATATCGGCAAAATCCTGCTGATCCTGCTGGTCATGTATCTGGTTTCCGCTGCGTTCAGTTTCTGCCAGAGCTGGATCATGAGCGGGCTTTCGCAGAAGATGTGTTATGACTTCCGCCGCCAGATCAGCGAAAAGATCAACCGCCTGCCCCTTGCCTATTTTGAAAAGCGCACCGTGGGCGAGGTACTTTCCCGCATTACCAACGATGTGGACACCCTGGGCCAGAGCCTGAACCAGAGCATTACCCAGCTGATCACCAGCATTACCACCATGATCGGCGTGCTCATCATGATGCTGACCATCAGCCCCACGATGACGCTGATTGCCATTTTGATCCTGCCGGTCTCGATGGCGCTGGTGCTGTTGGTGGTCAGGTTCAGCCAGAAATATTTCCGCGCCCAGCAAAAAGTTCTGGGCTCCGTGAACGGCCAGGTGGAGGAAGTATATTCCGGCCACAATGTAGTCAAAGCGTTCAACCGCGAAGATGCCGTTCTGAATGATTTTGACGAAGCCAACAACCGCCTGTTTGAATCCGCCTGGAAAAGCCAGTTCCTTTCCGGCCTGATGCAGCCCATCATGACCTTTGTGGGCAACCTGGGCTATGTAGCAGTGGCCGTTTCCGGCAGCATTTTTGCCGCGCGCGGCATCATCACCATTGGTGACATCCAGGCGTTCATCCAGTATGTGCGCAACTTCACCCAGCCCATCCAGCAGCTGGCCCAGGTCAGCAACATGCTGCAAAGTATGGCGGCGGCTTCGGAGCGCGTGTTTGAATTTTTGGGTGAGCCGGAAGAAGAACAGAACGCTGACCCCGCCCGCCGGGCAGACCCCGCCTGCATTGACGGCCAGGTCACCTTTGACCATGTCAAGTTTGGCTACACGCCGGAAAAGACTGTTATCCGGGATTTCAGCTGCGATGTAAAACCCGGCCAGAAAGTTGCCATTGTCGGCCCCACCGGCGCAGGCAAAACCACCATGGTCAAGCTGCTGATGCGCTTTTACGATGTCAACTCCGGCGCCATTACGCTGGACGGCCACAACGTAAAGGACTTTGACCGCAGCGCCCTGCGCGAAGGCTTTGGCATGGTATTGCAGGATACCTGGCTGTTCCAGGGCACCATTATGGAAAACATCCGCTATGGCCGCCTGGATGCCACCGATGAGGAAGTCATCGCCGCCGCCAAGGCCGCCTGTGCCGACCACTTTATCCGCACGCTGCCCGGCGGCTACCAGATGGAGTTGAACGAGGATGCTTCCAACGTGAGCCAGGGCCAGAAACAGCTGCTGACGATTGCCCGCGCCATTCTGGCGGACAACAAAATTTTGATTTTGGACGAAGCCACCAGCAGTGTGGACACCCGCACCGAACAGCGCATCCAGACCGCCATGGACAACCTGATGCGCGGCCGCACCAGCTTTGTGATTGCCCACCGGCTTTCCACCATCAAGGACGCCGACCTGATTTTAGTCATGCGGGATGGTGACATTGTGGAGCAGGGCACCCACGACGACCTGTTGGCCGCTGGCGGGTTCTACGCCGATTTGTACAACAGCCAGTTTGAAGATGTAAGCGCGTAATTATTTCTCTGATAAAACAGCAAAAGCCCAAAGCTGCCGGTTAAGTGAACCGTGCCGCTTTGGGCTTTTGGGTTATAAAATAGAATTTTTCAATACATGTACCAATCAGGCAAAGAACGAAATGACCAGCGCAACCAGGAATCCAACGCCGCCAACCAAGGGCAATACCGCATAATTCTAAGTGCCGATACGGCGAACGAGGTGCGTCAGATGCCAAGCCAAAAGCGCAGATAATACTGGATGTCTTATCGAGCATTTTGGCAACGCAGATGCCGTGCCGCAGTTGCCGGAGCGGTGCTTAAGCCGTAAGGCGGGAATTGTGCGGTGTTGCCCAAGGTTTCCATAATGGTCCAGGTCTTGAGGGTGGTTTTTTCATCCATGCCGACAAGGCTCTTAACAAGCCAGAAGCCGGAATCGTTAAAGTGAGAGCAGACCGTGGAACCACCTGCGATGGCAGCGGTAACGCAGGCAAGATACAGAGGAGACAACTCGCTGATGCCGGGCATGGCAATGCTGCCATTCGTGCCCTTAGCATTGTCAAAGCTGTGGATGATGTCTTCGCGGGTAACATGGATGCCGAGGTGTGCGGTCTTTTCTTTCAAAATCTCATCGCAGTGCTCATATTGTGCAGCCGTTTTCGATTTGTCCTTTCCAGTATAACACACTCTGCATTGCTTCTTCCACTTTTCTGCCAGGTTTCATTCCCAGCAGTCTACACATAAAAACACCAAAGGGCCAGCGTGCAGTGCTGGCCCTTTGGTGCGGTATAGGAAAACATAAAAAAGAGAATGGCAATGTTATTGGGTGTACCTGAAAATTCAAAACTCAAGCAGTTGGCTTCAGGTTCACCTTGGAGCGGCCTCACACGCCGCCGGGCAAGATCACACGATCTTGCGGGATTTGTGAACGCCGGTCTTTAAGAATTCGACCCATTCGGCCACGTTCACGGCGTGGTCACCAAGGCGTTCCAGATATTTGGTCACCATAAACAGATCCAGCGCGGTCTCTGCTTCGGTGGGGTAGGCGGCAATGTACTGGGCAATTTCGCTGCTGATGCGCCTGAACGCGGCGTCGATGACATCATCATGGGCGATCACTTCCGCGGCGGCGGCAAGGTCCACCTGCACATAGGCGGCAATGGAGCGTTTGACCATCTTCAGCACATCATCGCCCATTTTCAGGATATCTTCCAGCACGCCCACGGCATCGGTGGATTTGGCGTGCAGGTGCAGCACCAGCTCCGCAATATCGCTGGCCTGGTCGCCGATGCGCTCCACATCCGTTACCATTTTCAGGGCTGTACTGACCTTGCGCAGATCCGAAGCCACCGGCTGCTGGCGCAGCAGCAGCTGCAGGCAGCGGTGTTCGATCTCGTGTTCACTTGCGTCGATCTGGCTGTCCCGCGCAACCACGCTGCGGGCCAGTTCAATATCATCATTGCGCAGGGCAGTCAGTGCGCTTTCAATGGCGGCACCGGCTTCGTGACCCATGCGGGCCAGCAAGGTATCCAGCTGCAAAAGCTCTTCATCATAAGATTTACGCACACTAGGCATGGTATTGCTCCTCCGATCAACCAAAACGGCCGGAAATATAATCTTCCGTGCGCTTGTCCACAGGGGTGGAGAACAGGCGTTCCGTATCGCCCATTTCCACCAGCTCACCCAGCAGGAAGAACGCCGTCTTATCTGAAATACGGGCGGCCTGCTGCATGTTATGGGTCACGATTACGATGGTGTAGCGGTCCTTTAATTCCAGAGCCAGCTCTTCCACCTTGGAGGTGGAGATGGGGTCCAGGGCGGAGGTCGGTTCGTCCATCAGCAGAACTTCCGGCTCCACCGCCAGGGCGCGGGCAATGCACAAACGCTGCTGCTGGCCGCCGGACATGCCCAGCGCGCTTTTGTTCAGGCGGTCCTTCACTTCGTCCCAGATGGCAGCGCCGCGCAGGCTTTTTTCCACAATTTCATCCAGCTGCGCCTTACTGCGCACACCGTGGGTGCGGGGACCGTAGGCGATGTTATCGTAAATGCTCATCGGGAAGGGGTTGGGCTTCTGGAACACCATGCCAACCCGCTTGCGCAGCACATTGACATCCATCTTATCCTTATAGATATCCACACCGTCCAGCAGAATATCGCCGGAAATGCGGCAGCCTTCCACCAGGTCGTTCATACGGTTCAGGCTCTTCAGGAAAGTAGACTTGCCGCAGCCGGAAGGACCGATGAACGCCGTAATCTCTTTTTCGGGGATGGCAATATTGATATTTTTCAGTGCATGGAAGCTGCCGTAATACAGGTCCATGTTTTTAACTTCGAATTTATTCATCATGCAGTTCCTTTCGGCATTACTTTTTGGCAAGGCGGCCGGCAATAAAGCTGGACAGGCTGTTGACGAGCAGCACCAGGATCAACAGCACCACGGCAGTGCCGTAGGTTTCATTGATATGCAGGCCCTCGCTGGAAAGCAGATACATATGGGTGGCAAGGGTACGGGTGGAGCTGAACACGCTGGCGGGCACGGCGGCAACGGTGCTGGCCGTGTAGATCAGGGCCGCGGTTTCGCCTACAATGCGGCCCGTTGCCAAAATCACGCCGGACAGGATGCCCGGCATGGCGCTGGGCAGCACAATGGTGAATACGGTGCGCAGCTTGCCGGCCCCCAGGCCAAAGCTGCCCTCGCGGTAAGAATCCGGCACTGCAAGTAGCGCTTCCTCGGTGGTGCGCATGATGACCGGCAGCACCATGATGGCCAGCGTGAAGGCACCGGCGATCAGGCTGTAGCCCCATTTGAGCTGCATGACAAAGAACAGCATACCGAACAGACCGTATACGATGGAGGGGATGCCCTGCAGCGTTTCGGTGGTGATGCGCACCACCTTGACCAGCTTGCTGCCGCGTTTGGCGTATTCCACCAGCCAGACTGCAGCAAAAATGCCCAGCGGTGTGGCAATGGCCAGTGAGAACGCCGTCATCAGAATGGTATTGATAAGCGCGGGCATCAGGGATACGTTGTCGGAATTATAGGTCCACTCAAACAGGGACGGCTTGAGGTTGGGAATACCGTTGACCAGGATATAGCCGATCAGGAACACAAGGATCGCCACGGTAATCAGGGCCGCCAGCCGCACCAGCCAGCGCATGACAAGGGCATACGCGCGGGCCGCCATGCGGTTTTCGTGGCGGGCGGGGGGAACGATTTTCGCATTTGCGTGGGTCATATCATCGGTTTTACCGGCGGTTGCAGCAAAATCAGCCATTCTTTTCGCCCCCCTTTACCAAACTAAAGCAGAGATTGATCAGCAGAATGAAAACGAACAACACAACGCCGGTTGCGATCAGCGCTTCGCGGTGCAGGTCTGCAGCGTAACCCATCTCGATGACGATGTTGGAGGTCATCGTGCGCAGCCCCTGGAACAAGCCCTTGGGCATCCAGGTCTGGTTGCCGGCAACCATCACAACGGCCATCGTTTCGCCGATGGCGCGGCCAACACCCAGGATTACAGCGGACATTACGCCGCTTTTGGCGGCGGGCAGCACCGCGCAAAACACGCTGCGCTCATGGGTAGCACCCAGAGCCAGGCTGCCCTCGTAATAGCTTTGGGGCACAGCGTCCAGGCTGGTTTTGCTGACCGTGATGATGGTGGGCAAAATCATGATGCCCAGCAGCAGGCTGGCGGTAAACAGGCTCATGCCCTTGCCGCTTTTCACGTGCAGCACAGTTTTGAAAAAGTCCGATTTGACCATAGCCTGCACCGCCGGGACCATAACGATCATGCCGAAGAAGCCGTACACGACCGAGGGGATACCGGCCAGCAGCTGTACCGCCGGCAACAGCACCTTGTTGATACGGGGCGATGCAAAGCGGGACATATAGATGGCCGTCAGCAGCCCAATGGGCACCCCCACAATGATCGCGCCTGCGGTGACATAGATGCTCCCCAGGATCATAGGCAGGATGCCGTACAGGTTGTTGCCGGGTTTCCAGGTGGTGCCAAGCAGGAACTTGAGGGAGCCGATCTCAAAAATGGTGGGCAGGCCGTTTGCAAATAAGAAGATGCAGATCAGCGCCACGGCCAGAATGGAGATGCACGCGCAGGCGGTAAATACACCCTGCATGACGATCTCTTTCAGGTGCGAAGTTGTTGTTTTCATTTTCCCATACTCTCCTGTCTTTACTCAGGAACTATATACCGATGGCTTTCAAAAAACGGCCGTTGCCGCCTTTTGCCGCCGCAACAGCCGTCTTTTTTAGGGCAACACCGCACAATTCCCGCCTTGCGGCTTAAGCACCGCTCCG
>OLRJ01001070.1_pt1 | contig 24555 bp, 29 predicted proteins | sample 1672741 | NCBI WGS metagenome assembly OLRJ01 (sample SAMEA3136719, study PRJEB25190) | human gut metagenome | biome: human gut; feature: human-associated habitat; material: faeces | place: Austria | collected 2013
GAAAAAACTGACCCCCAATCGTTAGATTTTTAGGTCTAACAATTGGGGGTCAGTTCATATGGTTGGCTTTTTTATTGATTATTAAAATCGTGTGTAGATGTCATACCTAGGTTGATATGGATTTGGCAAACCTGTGACTAGGTCATAGGTTTGAGAACCAGTATTTACAAGATTTTGCTCATGTATTTGATAATCTAGTTCAGTATTGCCTGCCCATCCACGTGCAGGCCCTTTGTAATATAGGATATTTTGGAAACTATTTCTGCGATATCCATTGGCTGTTTGCCAAGTATCGTTTTTGATGATTGTGATTACGGGTTGTGGTAGCGATGAGTGTTCCTCGATTGAGATAGTTATATTTTGATATCCAGTTGGAAGTTTGTAGTAAAATTCGTAGTCAGTACACCAAGTTTCGTATAAATTTTCTCTTCTCGTCCAATTTCCGAATATGTCATCTGTGTTGGAAGTATAGTATTTTTTGTACCCAACGACCAGCTTCGTTAATGGTATCAATAGGAATTTGTGGTAGTGTTGCTGGTTCTCCAGTGGTGCTAATGGATACGTCCAATAGGTATTGGTTCCAATCGACACGAGTGTCTAGTGCATCGGCGAAGGCGCGAAGAGGAATGAGGGTGCGGTTTTGAACGATTTGTGGGGCAATGTCCGCATGATGGGCGGTGCCGTTGACGTAATAGGTGCTGCTGTTTAGTACAAATTTTACAACATCACTGTCTTTTGATAAGGTGATTGTTTTTTGAGTTGGATGATTTGGTTGGCGCGGTCGTAGTAGAAGCGTTTGAGGGTGGCTTCATCATCTATGAGGACGGTTGCAATTTGGCCGTTTTCGGCTAATGACTGCTGCTTAATAAAGACGATGTCGCCATCGTGAATGCGTGCGCCGATCATGGAGTCGCCGTTTGCACCGGCTTTGGCGTAGCCTTCAAAATTTTCGTCAGCAAAGATGGCTTCCCCACAGGCAATTGAGCCGAGCAAGGGGGATTTTTTCGTTACTATAGGGAGAATGTTGGATGGGGTATCTTCTACCCATCCCATCAAGTATGCTGGGGAAACACCGGTTAATTCGGCAATTTGTTCTATCTTATCTGAAGGAATATTGGTGATAACACCATTTTCTTATTTATATAGCGTTTGCTTAGAAACACCTATTTTGGCTGCTAGGTCAACTTGTGTTATGCCGCTTTTTTCGCGTGCTTGCTTGATTCTATCTGCAATGGATGCCATATTATTCGCCTCCTAAGATTTAATTGTAACTTGATAATATCACAAAAACTACATGAAAACAGCCAAAAGTATCTTAACAAGTTACGATTGTGCGATAAACATGGAGTAACCCCAAAAGTTGCTGGAGGGATGAGTAAAATGATTGATACTGCGAAGTTAAAAGGTCTTATCGTAGAAAAGGGCTATACGCAGGGTGATATAGCCAAAGAAATTGGTATCACTCCTAAGACATTTTATGAAAGAATGAAAAAATGTTGTCAAATGATGTGTGCTGCATCATGAATTTGCGATTTAAGAGTTCTGGCAAAGGGAGTTCGCATGTTCCTTCGAGAGATTTTGCTTTCTGCGCTTTTTGTTCGAGGTCGGCTGTCGTGGGCGGCAAAGAGCTGAAACTGAAGTCAACCGTGGCGTTTCTTTTGAAGTATAAGGCGCAATTTAGAAGCGACCGTATCAAGGATTTAATGAAATTCAAGAACGCTGAAGGCATGGATCTTGAAACCGTTTACAACGTGGTATGGTCCTTGGCTAAAAATGCGGACAATAGCATCAAGAAACCAACCGAGTTCTTTGATGAGTTTGACAATCTTCCTATTTTTGAAGGGGATTTCTTGAAAACTATCATTGAAATGACCCTTGGGAGTATGGGAGCAACTGTAAAGCAAAAAAAGCAATCAAGCAATTCGAGGAAATCATAACCTTGGAAGAACTTGTTAGCGGTGCCATTCAAAGAGGGCTGGCGCTGTCAGCCTTTGATGATATGGAAGTTGGTTCAATCGTGGACTTTATCATCTTGTACAATAACGCTCATGATAAGGGGCGTGAACATAATAATGAGGAAGAGAAAACAAACCGCACAAGAAAAGCAACCCAAGACGAGTGGGAAAAGTTTTCAATGTAATATTATAGCTGATGTAATATAATAAGAAAAAACAGTGAAGCAAGGAGGGGTGAAGATGACACTTGGAATTGGGCCAATTAGAAGGTTGGCAGTCAATGAAGATGGTACAACAGATTATGATAACGTGGTTGAAGTCTGGTGTGTTGAAGATTTTAGTAAACGCGCACGTGATAAGGCACATTATGAAACATGGAAAAAGCATGGCTATTATGATATGCCGGAGTTCAACAAGAATACACGAAAAAACATCTATAGAGGTGCCAGAGAGGGACACTTCACCATTGCTGAAACTAAAAAATCTTAAAAAACACAAGAAAATCTTTTTGGTGGTTGATTGAACCTGAACGTTGGCAAGCAAGAAAGCAAGATTTAGAATTCTTAAAAGAGCTAGAAGCAAAACAAAAATAAAAAACCATAGGGTAAATCGTCATAATTTTGATGATTTGCCTTTTTTACAGAAACTGTGATTTTTTAATCATCATATTTATGTATCTGTTGACCCATTTGACGCCATTTTCTGCGATGACGAACTTTTGATAAAAGGTCATGCTTTTTCATAATACGTAAAATTGTTTTGGGATTTCGGTAGATATGCATATCATTTTTCAACCACTTCCAAGTGTGTCTGTAGCCATAAGATTTGTCACATTTTTTCTGTTGCTCTCGAATCATTTCAACCAAAGTAGCATTACGATCGGATTGAGCCATGCGTTTTACATAGGCATAGTAACCGCTGCGTGAAACACCAAAGAAACAGCACATTTCAGTGATGGTGTAACGATTGCGATTCATATAAATAACTTGATATTTTACGCTTGGTCTCACTTCCTTTCGGTCAATTGCAGAAAATCCCGCAACAAGTTATTCTCTCTTTTTAAGCGATTAATCTCATAAGCTTGCTCTGCAACGATAGCTCTTGGTGGCGTAGCCTTTAGGAGACCTCCCTTTTAGACGAGGCATAATACCGGCATTAATTTTTGCTTTTTTTCGACGTTCTCTTGCAAGAAGTTGCTTTACAATATATTTATCTTTTAATCCAAAATGCTCTGCAATTTCTCTTTGCGTTTTTCCGGCTGCTACCATTGCTTAAATTTCAGGTAGCAGAGCCTGAACATGTGTATATTGATGTTTTGCCATAAAATTACTCCCTGATGTTGTAACTTTAGTTTCCTGCATCAAAGGTTTTTGTCTATTGTGCGTTTTTATTGGGGATGTCCAAATTGTAAAGGGATAGAAAAATGGCATACAAAAGAAAGCTAGAAAAAGATATTTGTTGTCTGCTTGAATACGGAATGGAAGTGTTCGGCGGAAAATGGAATTCCAGAATTATATGTGTCTTGGCAACGCTCGGAACATTGCGTTATAGTGAATTGCGAAAAGAAATGGGCAATATTACAGATGCTGTGCTGGCGTCTGCGTTGAAGGATTTGATTGCAAACGGAATCATCGAGCGACAATCGTTTGATGAAATTCCACCGCGAGTTGAGTATTCGCTTTCAGAAAGAGGCAAATCTGTGGTGTCGATTTTGCAGAGTATTTGCCAATGGGCAGGACTTTTTTACAAAACAGAAACCGATCCCCACATGGAGCAGTGTCAGAAATGCGACCATAGAAAAGGTAATGCATAAAAGGTGAAATAGGAAAGGTGATACAATGACAATTCAATATACAGAAGAGAAGAAATTCACACAAGAAGAAGTACAGCACTTGTTTTTTTCGGTAGGATGGATATCGGGTGAATATCCCGTAAGACTTCATAAAGCGTTAATGAATTCATCGACAGTTATCACAGCGTGGGATGGTGACAAGCTAGTTGGTTTGGTAAGAGCGCTCGATGACAGTGAAATGGTTGCCTACATACATTACGTGTTGGTTGATCCCGCGTACCAAGGGCGGGGTATTGCCGGTACGATGATTAAGATGGTGAAAGAAAAGTATCAGAACTATCTCTATATAGAAATCATGCCGGAAGAAAGAAAAAATGCTGCATTTTATGAAAAACATGGCTTTCAAATTATGCAAGACGGTGTGGCCATGCAATTGTGCAATTATGCCGATAAACGCTAATAGGGAAAATGCTAATTTGAAGAAGATAAATAATGAAGACATCTGCTAGTTAACACGTGTCCGTTTATACATCTTGAGAGCTTCGAAAGGAGAATTCCTTTCGGAGTTTTTTATTAGAAAAATTTTTTTCAATGCATTATGAATCATGTTCATCTGCTATAATAAGGCGATTAAAGGAATTAATGATTTGTCAGGGGAAAGTCATATGACAATCCCTATAAAATAAATATGAATAAATAATTGAAAAAAATAAAGAACGAGCGTATAATGAATGTTATTCAATTTGGGAGGTATCTTAATGAACAGAGTGGTAACTTCAAAAGAAGAAATCCTTCAAGCGAGCAAAGAACTCCTCAAGGAACAGGGGTGGACCGCTATCAATATTCGTGCGGTTGCAGCTGCCTGTCATGTATCTGTTGGCTCTATTTATAACTATTTTGGCTCAAAAGCTGATTTGGTAAGCAATACCGTTGAAAGTGTATGGCATGAAATCTTTCATGAACCGGTAGACAAAACAGTATTTGCTGATATTCAGAGTTGCGTCACTTGGATGTTTGAACGTATGGCGTTTGGTGGCAAAGAGTATCCCGGATTTTTCACCTTACACTCAATGAATTTTATGAGTGAAGACAAGGAAGACGGTAAGAAAAAAATGCAAAAAACGTGGAAGCACATTCACGGTAACTTTTGCCATGTAATGCAACATGATCCAAATATTCGAGCAGACGCCTTTGACGAGTCATTTACGCCCGAGCATTTTGCAGATGTGCTGTTTTCTATGATGTTGTCCGCATTGATTCGCCAAGATTACAGCCCGGAAACGGCATTACAATTGATAAAACGAACATTATATTAAAAAAAAGATTCCCACATTGCGTGGGAATTTTATATAGTATAAATTGAACATCGTTCAATTAGAAGCAATAGTATCTCACCTTGGTGTGAGGTATTCTTTTAACACAAAATAAACAATGTTCAATATAGGAGGGATAACTGATATTACAAGAATAAGCAGATAAACAGAAAAATTTTAGTTGGATAAATACTTTAAAGCAAAGGAGACGGTTTTATGGTTGCGTTAATAGAAACATTCTTTGACATTTTTTACTTGTTGTCGGTAAGTGCGATTAGTATTTTAATGATGGTCAAAAGCAAGGGAAATAAACTCTTTTTCCTCTTTGGCCTCATGGCTGTAGTTTTAGGCTTTGGGGATGCATTCCATCTCATTCCACGCGTCTGGGTGCTGAACACCGTTGGATTGGAAAATTTCGTTGTCCAACTTGGCATCGGTAAATGGATTACCTCTGTAACAATGACATTGTTCTATGTGATTCTTTACTATGTATGGCGCAAGCGATATGACATTCAAGGCTACAACTGGATAACAGTAGCGGTTTACTTTCTTGCTACATGGCGCATTGTTGTGTGCATGGTACCACAAAACCATTGGCTTAGCACAAATGTTTCTCTGGTCTGGGATATCTATCGTAACGTACCGTTTGCACTCTTGGGAATTTGTGTCATCGTACTTTTTTACAAAAGCGCAAAAATTCATCAAGACAAATTGTTCCGCTGGATGTGGCTCACTATTGTATTGAGTTTTGGTTGTTACATTCCGGTAGTACTTTGGGCCAATGCAGTACCAATGATTGGGATGCTCATGATTCCAAAAACCTGTGCCTATGTATGGAATGTATTGATTGGCTACAATACTATGAAAAAAGAAGGCGTTGACGAACCGATGAAGCATACAATGGTTCACGCATAACATAAATAGCGAGATGAATAAATTAAAATTGCACATAACTCACTATAAAATTGAAGCCCTCGAGAGCAATCTCGGGGGCTTTTGTACTTTTAGACAATAAATGAAAAAATCACTGATGGAGTCCATTTTTTCGGATACCTTAATTTTTCTCATTAATAATTAGCAAAACATTGCATTCTAGGTGAAAATCAAATTTATGATATTCGAGGCATTTTTCCTGTTCCCCCCTATGTTATAATAAGAAAAATAGATGATTGCATAGATGATTGCGAGGTGTTCTGTATGCGTGCGTTGAAGCTTGGTTTGGTGATTATTATTCTTGGGCTGGGGGCGTTTAGTTTTTTCGGGGTTGCTCCTCGTGCGGAGTTGTTGCCGCTTATGATGTTGGCACTAGGTGTGTTATTGATAGTGCGTGGGCAGGATTATAAGCGTGAGAATGATCGTGGTGGCTTTCTGTTGTTAACGGCGGCGGGGCTGTTTGTGTTGGCTGTGGTAGTGGCACAATTTTTGATGTAGGTGTTGTGTTTGAAAGGAGGGTACACATTGGGCAAGTGGTTGAAGTGGCTTTTAGCGGTACTTTCTTTTATTTGTGTATTTATGATGTGTGTGTATCCGTTTCGCGGGTTTATATTTGGAACAAGCGCAGCTGTTGTTAATGCAAAGTCGAACGCGGATTTTGGAATTGCTGATTTTCACAGTAGTGTGGACAAGGACGCGGATGGTGTGGATGACCAAGCGGATGTATTGGAAGGTGCGCGTGCATATATTGCAACCAAGCCGGTGTACAAGAGTGTGTATTATGAGGGTGGTTACCCAACGGATGAGTATGGGGTGTGTACGGATGTGATTGCGCAGGCGATGTTACATGCAGGCTATGATTTGCGTGCGTTAGTGGATGCGGATATTCATGCCAGACCTGAAGCGTACAATATGATACAGCCGGATAGCAATATTGATTTTCGACGGGTGCCGAATTTGCAGGTGTATTTTGCAGCAAATGCGGTGGCGTTAACGACTGATTTGAGTCAAATAGATCAATGGCAAGGCGGCGATATTGTAATTTTTACGAATCATATTGGAATTGTGTCGGATGTACGTAATCGCAAGGGTGTGCCATATTTGATTCATCACGCCAATCCGGTTCAAGCGTCTTACGAAGAGGACGTGATGGCGCGCTATGAAAAGAAAATAGTGGGCCATTATTGTTTAAGTGAATAAAGTAGAGGCAGAGGGTGAGACCACTTTCTGCTTTTTTGTTTGTTAATGATTGCATGGCAATGGTGTGTCGGGTAAACTGAGTGTAGTAAATTCATTAGAGGAGTGATTTCATGTTACACGAGTTTTCTTTTCCATCTTATAATGATCGCGATCAGGTGCAAGCGTGGATTTATGTACCGGCGAAAAAGCCTGTCGGTGTGGTGCAATTAGTGCATGGTTTTGGTGAGCATTCTCGCCGTTATTTCCATATGATTGTGCAATATTTGGAAGCAGGTTTTGTGGTTGCTGCTGATGACCATGTTGGTCACGGCAAGACTGCTGTTGTAAACGATACTTGGGGCGACTGGGGTGACAAGGGCTTTGAAACCATGGTCGAGGACGAAAAGCGTTTGAAGGATATTGTTGTTGAAAAGTTTCCTGATTTGCCATACTTTTTCTTTGGGCATAGTATGGGGTCTGTTATTACTCGTCAATTTATGGCTCGCTATGGCGATGAGCTTGCCGGGGCGACGATGTGCGGTACTTGCGGGGCGTTGGATTTCACCGAAGCGACTGCGATGCTTGAACAACTAGTTAGCGAAGGCAAGGGGGACGAAAGCAGTGCTGAAGCGGTTGGTGTGATGCTTGGCTGGATGAGCAACCGTGTGAAAGATCCAAAAATCGGCAATGAATGGATTTGCCATGACCCTTATGTGCAAGTGGACCATGCGGAAGATCCATTTGATGCGTTTACTAAGCCAACGATGAATAAGTCTTTGCTTTATTTCATCGAAATGATGAAGGATATTACCGGCAAGGAATGGGCGCAACGTGTGCCAATCGAGCTTCCTATTTATTCCATCGCAGGGGATGAGGATCCGTTTGGGATGTATGGTCAAGGGGTGTACGAAACCACCAATTGGTTGATTGATACCGGTCATGATGTGACAACTTTGGTATATCCGGGTTACCGACATGAAATTCACAATTATTCCGAGTTGAAGGATGAAGTGTGTGAAGGTGTAGTTGGTTTTATGGAAAGTGTATTGTTTGATTAATCCTGTGCAGAGTCTTCATATATAATGAAGGCTCTTTTTTGTAGTTAGAAGGGAGTGGCTCAAGATGTTGGAACTACCAATTCGCATTGGTTCGTTGGAATTGGCAAATCGTTTGGTATTGCCACCGATGGCAACGGAAAAGACCGAAGCCGGTGTAGCGAGTGAGGCGCTGTGCGATTATTATCGTGAACGATCCGGTAAGATTGGTCTCATTATTACGGAGCATGCATATGTATTAAAGGAAGGAAAAGCATCAACCAGACAGTTGTCATTAGGGCCAGATGCTGATTTGGAGAGTCTTCGTAGGCTTGTTGACGCGATTCATGCTAAAGGAACGACAAAGGTGATAGCACAAATTAGTCATGCCGGGCAATATACTACTGAGGAAATTATCGGGCAGGCACCGATTACAGTCGATGGACTTTCTGTTGAGGAAATAGCGCACATTCAGCAGGCTTTTGTGGATGCTGCATTGCGGGCGAAGCAAGTGGGGTACGATGGTGTGGAAATTCATTGTGCTCATGGGTTTCTTTTGAATCAGTTTTATTCGCCACTTACCAACCATCGCACTGATGCTTACAGCGGTGCCACTCTTGAAGGTCGCACACGTTTTCAATGCGAAATTATTCGTATGGTGCGTGAGGCAGTTGGTGCAGCGTATCCTGTGATTTTTCGCTTTGGCGCGTATGACCATATCGAAGGTGGGTCTACCTTGGCGGAAATCGGAGAAGCGGTGAAGATTTTTGTAGCAGCAGGCTTGGATATGATTGATGTATCCGGTGGATTGGTGGGATTTTGCTTGAAAAACAATACCGAAGCTGGGTATTTTAGTGCCGAATCTGAAAGTGTAAAGCAAGCGGTGACGGTACCGGTGCTTCTTACCGGTGGGATTCATTCGCGAGAAGAAGCTGAAACGTTACTTGAAGCTGGACAATGCGATATGATTGGCATTGGAAGACCTATTTTAAATGATGCCAAGTGGATAGATTTGGTGCTGGATGTGGATTAATGGCGGATTACAGGTGTTTTTACCCTTTACAATCGGGAATGCATCTCTTATACTATAGATGTTATAGCGCTTTAGGCGCACATTATAGATATACTGAGAACGGGAGCCTGCTTGCAGTGGCTGTGATAGGGAGAGATGGCATGACTGGAACCATCTTACAGTGCGCAACATGTGGATTTCGCCCGGGAGTATCTTTCCTTGAATAGAGTAGGGGAAAGCGTAATCAGGCGTTAACGATTTAAGTGATTTGTCCATGTGGCAAATAATAAGGGTGGTACCACGGCACTTCGTCCCTTTTGGGGGCTGAAGTGCCTTTTTATTTTGTAAGGAGGAAAAAGATGAAAGACTCTTTAATGCAAATCAAAGAGGCGGCATTGAACGCCATTGAAAATTATGATGATTTAGAAAAAATTAACGAGCTGCGTGTAAAATACCTTGGTAAAAAAGGGGAACTTACCGCTATTTTGAAAGGCATGGGTAAGCTTTCTGCTGAAGAGCGTCCAATCATGGGCGAACTTGCAAACACCGTGCGTGACACCATTAACCATGCTTTAGAAGAAAAGGCCGAAGAACTTCGTGAAGCCATCTTAAATGAACGTTTGGCTGCAGAAACTTTGGACGTAACTATGCCTGGGATGAGCATGCCACAAGGCCATTTGCATCCGCTCACTCAAGTTATTAATGACGCAAAGCGCATCTTTACCGGTCTTGGCTTTGAAGTCGCTGAAGGCCCTGAAATTGAAAGTGACTATTACAATTTCGAAGCATTGAATTTGCCACCGGACCATCCGGCACGTGATATGCAGGATACCTTCTATATTAATGATAAGGTTGTATTGCGTACTCAAACTTCCGGCGTGCAAATTCACGCAATGGAAAAAATGAACGGCAAACTTCCTGTAAAGGTTATTGCGCCAGGGCGTGTATATCGTAAGGACGATGACGCTACCCACTCCCCAATGTTCCACCAAATCGAAGGCTTGGTAGTTGACGAGCATATTACCATGGCTGACCTTAAGGGGACTTTGTTGGCATTCGTTCGTGAAATGTTCGGCCAAGATGTAAAAATTCGCTTGCGTCCAAGCTATTTCCCATTCACCGAACCATCCGCTGAAGTTGACATCAGCTGTGTAGCTTGCGGCGGTAAGGGTTGCCGCGTATGCTCACACACCGGTTGGTTGGAAATCCTCGGTAGTGGGATGGTGCATCCAAACGTATTGCGTGCCGGCGGCTATGACCCTGAAAAGGTAACCGGTTTTGCATTTGGGATGGGCGTTGAACGTATTGCGATGTTGCGTTATGGCATCAACGACTTACGTCTGTTGTTTGCAAATGACGAACGTTTCTTGGATCAATTTTAATAAGTAGGAGGTCAGCATGTTAGTTTCATATAATTGGTTAAAAGAGTATGTTGATATTGAACAATCTGCTTATGAATTGGCTGAAATTATTACCCGTGCCGGTGTTGAAATCGGCGGGGTTGAACCAACCAACAAGGGCGTAAGCGGTGTTGTTGTAGCAAAGGTATTGACCTGTGAAGATCATCCTGATTCCGATCACTTGCATCTTTGCACTGTGACCACTGATGGTGAAAATAGTATTCAAGTCGTATGTGGTGCGCCAAATATTGCACAAGGGCAAACTGTTATGTTTGCACAAGTTGGCGCAGAGCTCCCTGGCGGCTTCAAAATCAAAAAAGCAAAATTACGTGGCGTTGAATCCAACGGGATGATTTGCTCTATGCAAGAAATCGGCGTGGACGAAGATCTCGTTGCCCCTGCAGATAAGGACGGTATTCGTGTGCTTCCTGATGATGCACCATTGGGCGCCGATGTGATGGAATATCTAGGAATGAACGACTATGTATTGGACGTTGACTTGACGCCAAACCGTTCCGACTGCTTGAGTGTATATAACATTGCAAAAGAAGTTGGCGCACTGCTTAAAAAGCCTGTAAAGCCAATCAACATTACCATTCAAGATGGCAACGATGTGAATGAACTAATGACTGTAACCAATAAGGCACCTGAACTTTGCCACCGTTTCACCGGTACCATGGTAAAGGGTGCAAAGATTGGCCGTTCCCCACTTTGGATGGAACATCGTTTGCAATGTGCAGGTATGCGTCCAATTTCCAACCTTGTTGACGTGACCAACTATGTTATGATGGAACTCGGTCAACCATTACATGCTTACGACTATACCACCTTGGCAAACAAGGAAATCGTCGTTCGCACCGCTGAAAAAGAGGAACACATTGTTACGCTTGATGGCCAAGACCGTGAATTGAGTGATGAAATGCTTCTTATTTGCGACGGTGAACGTGCTATCGGTGTTGCCGGCGTAATGGGTGGTGAAAACACTGAAGTAGCTGATACCACTGAAGATGTTTTCATTGAAGCTGCTTGCTTCCAAGCTACCAATGTACGCCGTACTGCTGTGGCACTTGGCCTTCGTACCGAAGCATCTTTGCGCTTTGAAAAGAACGTAAATATTGAAATGACCGGATTTGCCGGTTGGCGTGCAGCAAACCTTATGGTTGAAACTGCCGGAGCTACATTGGTATCCGGACAAATTGACCAATATCCAACCCCGCACGAACCTGTTGTTGTGTCTATGAAGTACCACAAGGCCAACGATATCCTTGGGACCGACATTCCTTACGAAGAAATGCGTAGCTATTTAGTAGACCTTGGCTTCCAAGTATTGGAAGAAGACGAAGAAGGGTTGACTGTTCAAGTGCCATCTCATCGTCCTGATATCTCTATTCAAGAAGATTTGGTTGAAGAAATCGCACGTCTTTATGGCTATGACAATATTCCTGAGTCCTTGCCATATGGCGCAACCAACCCTGGGGTACTCACTCCGGCACAACGTTTGACCGACCGCGTGAAGAACAACCTTGCTGGTCTTGGCTTAAATGAAATCATTACCTATAGCTTCATTGGGAAGAAGCATTGTGATTTACTTCGCTACAAAGAAGACGATGTTCGTCGAAACCAAATTGCTATTAGCAATCCGCTTAGCGAAGATATGTGTGTGATGCGTACCTCTCTTTTGCCATGCATGCTTGATACCATCAGCAATAATGTACACCATCAACAACAAAATCTTGCTTTGTTTGAATGCAGTTCTGTATTCTCCAGCGACCATGACTTGACCATGGACAATCTTGCAAAGGAAGACCAACATTTAGTTATTGCTATGACTGGTCAAACCGCAAAGGATTGGATGGGCACTCAAAAACCTTATGATTTCTACTATCTCAAGGGTATCATTGAAGCTGCCTTGAGTGATCTTCATATCCACGACTGGCATGTGGAAGCTGTGACTGATGACCCAACTTGGCACCCGGGGCGCACTGCAGCACTTTATATCGGTGACATCTATTGCGGGACCTTTGGTGAATTGCACCCACTCGTTGTGAAGAACTATGACATTAAAGCGCCTGTATATGCAGCTGAACTTTCTATGGATGTTATTTTAAGCGTGGGCGAAGTAGTTCCTGTTTATGAAGAAACACCAAAGTATCCGGCGGTTGCACGTGATTTGGCTGTTGTTGTTGAAAAACGCGTGCCAATGGGCGCTATCAAGGCTGCTATTGTTGGTGCGAAACCAAATTATCTCAAAGACATCAACGTATTCGATATCTATGAAGGTGTTCAACTCGGTTTGGACAAGAAGTCTATTGCATTCTCCTTGGTATTCCAAAGTGATGAACAAACCTTGACTGATGACCTTGTTCAAGTTGAACTTCAAAAGATTATTTCTGCCATCGAAAGTGAATGCGGTGGCCAACTCCGTGCGTAATTTCCTTGATGTTGGAAAATGAGCGGAGGAAAATGAAGGTATGGATCCAATAGCATTTGAAATCGGACCAATTGCGGTGCATTGGTATGGCATCTTGATTGCCACTGCTTTTGCGATTGGCGTATTGGGAACGATGCGTGAGGCCAGGCTTCAAGACATCGATGACGATTTATACTTGAATCTCGTGATGGCCTGTATCATTTGCGCTATTTTGGGTGCGCGGATGTATTATGTCATTTTTGAATGGGACTACTATAGCCAGCATCCGAGTGAAATCATTGCGGTTTGGCATGGTGGACTTGCCATTCATGGTGGCATTATTGGTGGGATGATTGCGGCATTGATTTGTACCAAAAGATATCATTTTCGATTGTGGCAAATCTTTGACATTATCGCGCCGTTTCTGATTCTTGGACAGGCTATTGGTCGTTGGGGTAACTTCTTCAATCAAGAAGCTTATGGCTATGAAGTGAGTCCGGATGTGGTACCGTGGGCGATGTTTATTGACGGGGCTTATCGACATCCAACCTTTCTTTATGAAAGCATTTGGGATGTGTTGGGGTTCGTCCTTTTGATGGTTCTTTCTAGAAACCTCAAACTCAAGGAAGGGGACATTGCCCTGTCCTATTTCATCTACTACTCACTGGGTCGATTTGTGATTGAGAGTTTCCGCACGGATAGTCTCATGCTCGGACCGCTCCGTATGGCGCAGGTCATTAGCTTGATGTTTATTTTGACGGCGGTAGTGATTGCGTTAGTAAGACGCAAAAAAGCACCGAGTCGTGGAGAGTATTTGAAGATACGACAGCGAAATTTAAGGGGTGGAGCCAATGGCAAATGATATTTACGAATCCGGTGAAGATTATCTTGAAACCATCCTGCGATTACAAAAGCAAATATCGCAAGTGAGAAGTATAGACGTGGCACATGCTTTGGATTATTCAAAGCCAAGCGTAAGCCGCGCTATGAAAATCCTTTCTGAAAAAGGTCTCATTTACATGGATGAAAAAAAGTATATTCACCTGACAGACCTTGGCTTAGCCAAGGCGGAGAATGTGGCGCGCAGACATCGCCTCATTCGAACAGCGTTGATTGATATTTTTGATGTATCACCGGATGTGGCAGAAGAAGATGCATGTCGCATTGAACACATCGTCAGTGACGAAACTATCGAAAAAATTGCAGCTAAAATAGGTGCTGAATAGCCTTTAGCGATAAATAGGCGAGGAGTTTTTAAAGTTCCTCGCCTTTTGTATATTTATTGCCTGTATAGTTGATATTAAAAAATAGTGATGGTGAAGAAGGGTGGGAGCGTTGACGTTCCCAGCGATAATTATTATAATAGAAAGCAATGAATTCTCCTGTTGTTATAGTACACATGGAGAAAAAGAAAGGGCCTTTGAAAGATGATTGAACAATATGATTTTAAGAAAATAGAATCAAAATGGCAGCAGAAATGGGCTGAAGAAAATCTCTATAAAGCAGATGACACCACAAAGCCAAATTATTACTGCTTAGAAATGTTCCCATACCCATCGGGTAACCTTCATATGGGTCACGTGCGTAACTATTCTATCGGTGACGTTATTGCACGTTTCAAAACCATGCATGGCTACAATGTGTTGCATCCAATGGGGTGGGACTCCTTTGGTTTGCCTGCTGAAAACGCTGCAATTAAACACGGCGTACCACCGGCAAAATGGACTCGCGAAAATATCGCAAACATGAAGCGTCAATTTAATGCGCTCGGATTGAGCTTTGATTGGGATCGTGAAGCAACCACTTGCATGCCGGATTACTATCGTTGGACCCAATGGATTTTCCTTCAACTTTATAAGAACAACTTGGCATATAAGAAAAATGCCAATGTTAACTGGTGCCCAGGATGCCAAACCGTATTGGCAAACGAACAAGTTGTAGACGGCAAGTGCGAACGCTGTGACTCCGTTGTGGAAAAGAAATCTTTGGACCAATGGTTCTTTAAAATTACCGATTATGCACAACGCTTGTTGGATGACCTTGATAAATTAGAAGGCTGGCCAAACAAGGTTAAAATCATGCAAGAAAATTGGATTGGCCGTTCCGAAGGGGCAATGATTACCTTTGAAGCTGAAACCGGTGATACATTTGAAGTATTTACTACCCGTCCTGATACCCTTTTTGGGGTAACCTACGTAGTATTTGCACCGGAACATCCTCTGGTACAAAAATTCATCGAAGGGAAAGCTGAAGCTGCAAGTGTTCAAGAATTTATCGACCGTACCACTAAGATGAGTGAAATTGAACGTACCTCCAATGAAACCGAAAAAGAAGGGGTATTCACTGGTGCGTATGCGGTAAACCCTATTAACGGTAAACAGGTACCTATCTTTGTTGGTAACTATGTTATCTATGAATATGGTACTGGTGCAGTTATGGGTGTACCTGCTCATGATGAACGTGACTTTATGTTTGCAAAGAAATTCGGTCATCCAATCGAAGTGGTAGTTACACCGGTAGACCATGTGTTGACTGTGGATGAAATGGAAACCGCCTACGTGGATGAAGGGGTTATGATGAACTCCGGTGAATTTGACGGCATGAACAACGTTGAAGCTGGCCGTGCTATTGTGGCAAAGCTTGACGAAATGGGCAAAGGCCATCAAACTGTTAACTTCCGTTTGAGAGACTGGTTGATTTCTCGTCAACGCTTCTGGGGTGCGCCAATTCCAATTATTTATTGTGATGACTGCGGCGCAGTTCCTGTTCCGGAAGATCAGCTTCCTGTATTGCTTCCTGAAGATGTAGAATTTAAGGCAAACGGTGAATCTCCACTAAACTATGTAAAGGAATTCGTTGAAACTACTTGCCCAATTTGTGGGAAGCCTGCACGCCGTGAAACCGATACAATGGATACCTTTGTATGCTCCAGCTGGTATTTCTTGCGCTACTGCGACCCCCACAATACCGAAATGCCATTTGCCAAAGAAAAAGCAGATTTCTGGATGGAAAATGGTGTTGACCAATATATCGGCGGCGTAGAACACGCTATTCTTCACCTGCTCTATGCACGTTTCTTCACCAAAGTGTTCCATGACTTTGGTATGTGCAAAACCGATGAACCATTCCAAAACCTTTTGACCCAAGGGATGGTATTAAAAGACGGTACCAAAATGAGTAAGTCCAAAGGTAACATTGTTTCACCTGAAGATATTCTTGCACAATATGGTGCAGACACAGCAAGACTCTTTATTCTCTTTGCGGCACCACCGGATCGTGACCTCGAATGGAATGACCGCGCTGTTGAAGGGTGCTATCGTTTCTTGAACCGTGTATGGCGTTTGCTCGAATATTATCTCGAAGACGAAGTGGGAGATGCTAAGGAAGGTGCAGATAAGGAATTGCGCCGCTTGACTCACACCACGATTAAACGCGTGACTGATGACGTTTCCAAGCGTTTCAACTTTAATACTGCTATTTCCTCTATCATGGAAATGGTGAACGGGATGTATCATTTTAGAGAAAATAACAATCAAGTTATTTCACCTGCAATGCAAGAAGCGATGGAAACCTTGATGCTTCTTTTAGCACCTATTACACCGCATCTTGCTGAAGAAATGTGGGAAAAAACCGGCCATACTGAAAGCATTCATATGCAAAAGTGGCCGGAAGTAGATCCTGCTGCACTTCAAGTGGATGAAGTAGAAATGGTTGTTCAAGTGAACGGCAAGCTTAAGGCACGTATCGTTGTGGGCAGTGACTTGGACAAAGACAGTATTGTTGAACAAGCAATGCAAGAACAAAAAGTTCAAGACGCCATTGCAGACAAGACTGTTCGCAAGACCATTGTTGTTCCAGGCAAACTCGTTAATATTGTAGTAGGTTAATCAATATGAATATAAACACAGAGCAAACACAGTATCAGATTCCGCGACTTGTTGTGGCGGCAATCCAAGGGCGCTCTGGCAAGACCACGTTTACAATAGGGCTCCAACGAGCCCTTCGTGAACGTGGTCTTCTGTTGCAAGGGTTTAAAAAAGGACCGGATTACATTGATCCGAGTTGGTCAACCTTTGCAAGTGGAGTGCCTTGCAGAAACTTGGATGCTGTCATGATGACAAAAGAACAAATTATTCACTCCATGTGCATGCATGGCAAAGACAAAGACATTGCCATTGTAGAAGGGGCCATGGGGATGTTTGATGGCTTAGACTGGCAAGGAAGCAATAGCACCGCTGAGCTTGCAGTAACCTTGCAAGCACCGGTTATTCTTGTTGTTAGTAGCAATCGCATTACCCGCAGTGTAGCGGCACTGATTAACGGCGTTGTGAACTTTGATAAACGCGTCAAAGTTGCCGGCGTTGTTCTAAATCAGGTGGCGCGCCCGCGTCATTTAAATATCATGACCAAGTGTATTGAGGAATATTGTGATGTTCCGCTTTTGGGTGCACTTCCAAAAACCAAAGATATTGAGATACCGGACCGTCATTTGGGGCTTATTCCGGCAAACGAACAGGATGCCCTTCATTCGCGTATAGACCGATTAGGCAAGCTTGTGAGTGATCATGTTGATATTGATGCTATTTTGGAAATTGCCAAAGCAGCACCAACGTTGGTTGATACCATACCGGCACGTCCTGTCATTGAAATCGAAAGCAAAGTGAGGATAGGCGTCTTTAAGGACCGCGCATTTAGTTTCTATTATCCTGAAAACATCGAGGCACTCGAAGCGGAAGGCGCAGAAATTGTATATCTGGATGCAATGAACGACGCGCATTTACCGAATCTAGATGGGCTTTATATTGGCGGTGGCTTCCCGGAAATGTTTGCAGCAGAGCTGGAAGCAAATGAAACCATGCGCAACGATGTGAAACAAGCATCGGAAAAAGGTATGCCAATATACGCAGAATGCGGTGGGCTAATGTATTTAGTAAAAGACCTTGTAAGTGAAAATAATCACAGCTCGATGGTTGGCGTATTTGATTGCAGCGTCGCAATGGAGAAAAAACCGGTTGGTCATGGCTATTCTATTCAACGTGCTACAAAGGAAAATCCGTTTTTTCCAGAAAATATTGAGTTGAAAGGACATGAATTCCACCATTCAAGCGTACGATTTGCAGAAGGGCAAATCGTGCCACCATGTGGCTTTGAAACAAAACGAGGCAAAGGTCTTGTAACAATCGGCGAAACGCCATATGATGGCTTGGTTTATAAAAATACCTTCGCAACTTATCATCATTTTCATGCAGCAAGTTCTCCAATTTGGGCAGAAAATTTTGTAAAAATGGCACACAAGTTCCATAAAAATAAGTAATGCTTATAGTTTATATAAGAGAATTACGAGCTAACTCCCGTGCTATTTATTGCAAAAATTCACAAAGTGTGAGAAACTATGAAAAGTAGATGAGTTAAAAGTCAGATGATGACAAAGTAGATAATATCAAATGGAAGGAGAGGAAAAATATGTTCTTAGTAGAAGTTGATGAAGCTACTTGTGTTGGTTGTGGTGCTTGCGCATCCAACTGCCCACAAAACGTTTATGAAATGTTAGACGGCGTTTCTACTGTTACCGAAGCAGAATGCATCGGTTGCCAAACTTGCGTTGCAGTTTGCCCAGCAGGCGCTATTTCATTGAACGAATATTGATTTTATGTCACAGGAGGAACTGTGACAAATAATATGGAGGTGTATGGATTTGTCAACCAACAATAGACCGATGATGGAAGAGATGAAGAACGGCCAATGGCCTTCCTTCGTAAAAGAAATTGAAAAAGCTACTTCCGTCGATAATGAAGTTTGTAATACTTTGCTCGATTTATTGGAAGAATCTTATGAAGTCAGAAAACCACTTTGGAAGCACGGTGGTATCGTAGGCGTACGCGGTTACGGCGGCGGTGTTGTAGGTCGTTATACCTTAAAACCTGAAAAATACCCAGCAGTAACCGAATTCCACACTGTTCGTGTTAACCAACCTTCTGGTTTCTTCTACAAGACTTCCGACCTTCGCACTTTGTGCGACATCTGGGAAAAGCACGGCTCCGGTTTGACCAACATGCATGGTGCTACCGGTGACATCGTATTCCTCGGTACTACTACCGACGAATTACAACCATGCTTCAATGACCTTTCTGATGCTGGTTGGGACTTGGGTGGTTCCGGTTCTAACCTCAGAACCCCAAGCTGCTGCGTAGGTCCTGGTCGTTGCGAATTCTCTTGCATCGATACCTTGGACTTCACCTACAATGTAACCCAACACTATCAAATGGAATTACACCGCCCAATGTGGCCTTACAAGTCCAAAATCAAAGTGTCTGGATGCCCTAACGACTGCGTATCTTCCGTAGCACGTTCCGACATTGCGGTTATCGGTACCTGGAGAGACGATATTAAGATTGATCAAGCTGAAGTAGCTGCTTATGCAGATGCTGGTCTCCCAATCAATGCTATTATCTCCCGTTGCCCATCCAACTGCATGAAGTACGATGCTGACAAGAAAGAAATCACCATCGATAACGCTAACTGCACCCGTTGCATGCACTGCATCAACGTTATGCCTAAGGCTCTCCATGTTGGTGATGATAAGGGCTGCTCCATCCTTCTCGGTGGTAAGTCTACTATCGTTCAATCTGCTTTCTTGGGCTGGGTAGTTGTACCATTCATGAAGCTCGATAAAGAAAACGACTACGAAAACTTCAAAGAATTCATAGAAGGCGTTTGGGACTGGTGGGATGAAAACGCTAAGACTCGTGAACGTCTTGGTGAATTGATCTACAGACTCGGCATGAACTCCATGCTTAAAGCTATCGACATGAAGCCAGTACCACAAATGGTTAAGCATCCACGTGAAAACCCTTATATCTACTGGTATGGTGAAGACTTTAATCAAACGGAGGTGGCTGAATAATGATGTCTCAATACGCTGCAACTGATATTGGACCACCGCACTACTGGGATAAAATGCCTAAAGTATGCCAAGATAACTACGGTGTATGGCAATATCACGAAAAAGTAAAACCAGGTGTTTTAAAGCACGTTGGTCCTAACGGGGCTCTTTACACTGTACGTGTTGGTTCCCCACGTTTGCTTTCTACCGAATCCATTCGTTGGTTCGCTGACTTAGCTGACAAGTACTGCGAAGGTCACCTTCGTTTTACTACCCGTAGCTCTGTAGAATTCTTGACTACCGAAGAAGCAAACGTTGACAAGATCATCGAAGAAGTAGAAGCTTATGGCTTCCCTGTTGGTGGTACTGGTAACTCCTTGCGTAACATGCTTCACACTCAAGGTTGGGTACACTGCCACAGTGCTGCTACTGACGCTTCTGGTACCGTTAAAGTTGTTATGGACGCTCTCTATGACTACTTCAAGCGCGATGACCTTCCAGCTCAATTGAAGATCTCCATGGCTTGCTGCTTGAACATGTGCGGTGCTGTACACTGCTCCGACATTTCTTTCGTAGGTATGCACAGAACTATTCCTCAAGTAATTGACGAAGCTGTTGCTGACTCTTGCGAAATCCCTAACTTGGTAGCTGCTTGCCCTGTAGGTGCAATCCGTCCAAACCCTAAGAAGAAATCCGTTACTATTAACGAAGAAAAGTGCATGTACTGCGGTAACTGCTTCTCCGTATGCCCTGCACTCCCAATCGCAGACCCAGAACACGACGGTCTCTCCATCTTCGTTGGTGGTAAAGTTTCTAACACCCGTAAGGGCCCTGCTTTCTCCAAGCTCGTTGTTCCTTACATCCCTAACGAACCACCAAGATGGCCAACCCTCGTTAACACTATCAAGCACTTGGTAGAAATCTGGGTTGAAAATGCTCTTCCTGGCGAACGTTATGGTGAATGGGTAGAACGTATTGGTTGGGAAAAATTCTTTGAAATTTCCGGCCTCGAATTCACCGATAAGCACATCGATGACTTTACCTTCTCCGTGAAGACCTTCCGTTCTACTTCTAACTTCAAATTTACTGACGCAGTTGAAACCATGTAATTTTGGTTTAGCCCTGTAACATCTGTCGAAAGGAGATGTCATAATGGCTGACTTCACTAAAGAAGAACTTGAAGCAAAAGTTCTCGAATTCCTCGGCACCGTAGACAAAGCTAAAAACCGTCAAATCGCGGACGCTCTCGGTGTTAAAAAACGTGATATCGATGCTGTTGTTGCCGACTTGGCCAACGCTGGGAAGATTGAATATCTCTATCTTGGGACTTCCTATGTAACTCTTCCTGAAAACGTAAAGAATTCCTAATTCTTTACTCTAGAAGAGTAGTTTGATTTGAATTGATATCGGTTTTTAGCAATTCTGAAATAAACTTTTTGAATTTTTCTGAAAACCGCTTTCTTTTAATGAATTCTAATGATATAATATGTAAAGGAGCTGCACATGGCATTAATGGATGATTGCAACGAATGGTTGAACTTTTGCGATGATTTGATTCGTGAAATTTCCGACTCGAAGTTAAGTGATTTTAAGATGGGTCAGATTGACGGTCTTAAACTTGCTACTGACATGTTGAAAGACTATTTGGTTGAATATCCTGGCTTTGTGGATCCAAAACATAAATTTGACAAATTTAAAATGTGAGGTGCTTATCAATGCCAGAAATCGAAGTAAATGGTAAAGCTGTTGAAGTCGACGAAGACGGTTTCTTAGTAAGTCTCGACGACTGGACTGAAGACGTTGCTAAGTTCTTGGCTGACTCCGAAGGCGTTAGCGAACTTACCGAAGAACACTGGAAGCTCATCAACTACCTTAAGGACTACTACAATGAATATGGTATCGCTCCAATGGTACGTAAGATGACCAAAGAATCTGGTTTCTCCCTTAAAGAAATCTATGATCTCTTCCCATCTGGCCCAGCTAAGGGCGCATGCAAAATCGCTGGTCTTCCAAAACCAACCGGTTGCGTATAATTAAATACGTTTAATTTGGAAAACTGTTTAGTCAGTTATAAGGTGTATCGAGTAATCGATACACCTTTTTTGTCATATAAAAAAATCTATATATTCATATATAACACATATAAATCGATAATCAATGAATAAAATTGCACTATTTATTGGAATTTGATATAGTTGTAGCATACAGTAAGGGAGGGTTTACTATGAAAAAATTTCACGATGTTGAAATTTCGGGTCTCAAACGCCGTCTTTCTTTGTATCAAATTGATGAGGACACATGGATTCCACTATTTATTGCTTATAATGATGTAGAATTGATACAGGCTGCCGCCGCAGAATTGTTGGAAAAGGTGCCAGATTTTGACTGCATTCTTACGGAAGAAATCCAAGGGATTTCTTTGGCTTATGCAATGACTTTGTTGTCCAATAAAGAACGATTTGTTGTTGCTAGAAAGAGTGCGAAAGGCTATATGGATGACGCAGTTGCAATTCAAGTCGTTGAGCATAAAGAAGATGGTGATGTTTTCAAACGCCTCTATTTATCTAAGGATGATGCTGACTATATCACTAATAAGCGAGTGTTGCTGGTCGATGACGTAGTGTTTCGTGGTACAACTATGAGTGCGTTAGCTGACTTAACCAATGCGCTCGGTGGTTACGTGGTTGGTGAAGCTAGTATTATTCGACATGGTTTTGGTGTTGAAGAGTCTGAACAATACGTAGATAAATCATACTTACTGTCATTGCCGTTGTTTTCTGCTAACGGCGAAGCACTTTAATTTCTATACTTAGTTTTATTTGGAGATGAGATGTCTTATGAGAAGTGATCAAGTAAAAAAAGGTCCTGCACGTGCACCACACCGCTCTTTATTTTATGCGATGGGCTACACTTCAGACGATTTGAAAAAACCGTTAATTGGTATTGTTAATGCTCAAAATGAAGTAATTCCTGGGCATTTTCACTTAGATGAAATTGCTCGTGCAGTTAAAGCCGGTGTATTAGGGGCTGGTGGTACTCCTATGGAATTCCCAGCGATTGGTCTGTGTGATGGGATTGCAATGAATCACTCCGGGATGAATTATTCATTGGCAACGCGTGAATTAATTGCTGATTCTATTGAGTCTATGTACATGGCATATAAATTTGATGGTCTTGTTTTGATTGGTAACTGCGATAAAATTGTGCCGGGGATGTTAATGGCTGCAGCGCGTTTAGATGTTCCTTGCGTTTATGTGAGTGGCGGTCCTATGTTACCTGGACGATATAATGGTCATGATAGCGATTTGACGATGGGGGCTTTTGAAGCAGTAGGTGCATATACTTCGGGGAAAATTGACGAACAAACTTTAACGGAGATGGAAGAGACTGCTTGTCAAACTTGTGGTTCTTGTGCTGGGATGTATACTGCAAATACTATTAATTGCTTGGCTGAAGCACTTGGTTTGGCTCTTCCTGGTAATGGGACAACTCCAGCTCCTTATGGTGCACGTAAGGCATTAGCAAGAAAAGCTGGGAAGCAGGTTATGGAAATGGTTGAACGTGATATCACTGCGCGTGATATTTTCACCAGAGAAGCTTTCTTAAATGCGATTACTGTGGATATGGCAATCGGTGGTTCTACCAATACTGTGCTCCATTTGATGGCAATTGCGAACCAAGCCAATGTAAAGATTACGTTAGATGATTTTGATCGTATTGCCAATAGCACGCCACAATTGAGCAAATTAAGTCCATCAAGTACCCAGCATATTAATGAACTGCATGAAGCAGGTGGTATTCCAGCACTTATGAAGCAATTGTTAGATGCAGGCAAAATTGATGGCTCTTTAATGACTGTAACCGGTAAGACTGTTGCTGAAAATGTAGCAGGTGCTGTTGTTAAGGATCGTAATATTATTCACGATTTTGACAATGCATATTCTGAAACTGGCGGACTGGCTGTTCTTGTGGGCAATCTTGCTCCAGATGGTGCAGTTGTTAAACAAGGCGGCGTTGCAAAAGAAATGTTACAACATTCCGGTCCTGCACGTGTCTATAATTCTGAAGAAGAAGCATTTGCGGCAATTACCGGCAATGAAATTCACTCAGGAGATGTTGTTGTTATTCGTTACGAAGGGCCAAAAGGTGGTCCGGGGATGAAAGAAATGCTTTCTCCGACGGCCGCTTTAATTGGCGCTGGATTAGGTAAAGAAGTTGCGCTCTTGACTGACGGCCGTTTCTCCGGTGGGACAGCAGGGGCATGTATTGGTCATATTTCTCCTGAAGCGGCAGAAGGCGGGCCACTCGGTTTGTTGGTTGATGGGGACGTTATTGATATTGATATCCCAAATCGCAAGCTCTCTGTTCGCTTGAGTGATGATGAACTTGCAGCACGACGTGAAGCACGTGTTGCACCAAAACGTGATTTGATTGCAAATTCTTATTTGCGTCGTTATGCTTATTTGGTAACATCTGCAAGTACTGGTGCGGTAATGCGTGATCCATTGCAAGATGAATAATAGTGATAATATTTATGCCGTGGCTTTTAAGAAGTCACGGCATTTTTTTGGAGCTTTAGCGTAAATAAAGGGGCTGTCGCATTAAGCGATGAGCCCCTTCTTTAAAATTACAGAAAAAAATTAA
>OLRJ01001074.1_pt1 | contig 24487 bp, 23 predicted proteins | sample 1672741 | NCBI WGS metagenome assembly OLRJ01 (sample SAMEA3136719, study PRJEB25190) | human gut metagenome | biome: human gut; feature: human-associated habitat; material: faeces | place: Austria | collected 2013
CGGCGGCGATCACGGGCAGGCTCGTCGCGTCGCAGACCTGGGGGACCAGAACCATCGTGGTCAGCTCCCCCACGTGGCCGCCGCTCTCGCCGCCCTCGGCGATGAGGGCGCTGGCACCCAGGCGGGTCATGAGCTTGGCCATGGCAACGGACGCCACCACGGGGATCACTTTGATCCCGGCCTCTTTCCAGAGGGCCATATACTTCGAGGGGTTCCCCGCGCCGGTGGTGACGACGGCGACCTTTTCCTCGGCCACCAGCTGGGCCACCTCCTCCACGAAGGGGCTCATGAGCATGATGTTCACGCCGAAGGGCTTCTTCGTCAGAGACTTGGCGATCTGGATCTGCTCCCGCAGGGCCTCCGCCGGGGCGTTGCCGGCGGCGATGATGCCCAGGCCGCCGCCCTCAGAGACGGCTGCCGCCAGTTTCCCGTCGGCGATCCAGGCCATGCCGCCCTGAAAGACGGGGTACTGGATGCCCAGCAGGTCGCATAAAGGCGTGTGGATCATGCCCGCTTGCTCTCGATGAAGGCCACCAGGTCGCCCACGGTCTCGACCTTCTGGTCCAGCTCGATCTCCATGTCCAGCTTGTCCTCCAGGTTCATCAGCAGCTCCACGGTGTCCAGGGAGTCGATGCCCAGTTCCTTAAAAGAGCTTTCGGGGGTGATCTCGGAAACGTCCTTCTCCACGCGCTCTGCGACCAGCTCTGCGATTGCTTCAAATACCATGATGATGACCTCCATGTGTCGTAATTTACAAAATCATTCCGTTGGTAATCAGTGATTACCTTGGAGGTATTTATACTCTGTCTCAGACCATTTGTCAAGCCTTTCTTCCCAAGTTTTCACAATTTGTTCATGATTGCTAATAGCCCCATCTAGGAGAGAAAGTAACAAGAAATAGCTCAAAAAAGTACAAAAACTCCCCTGTTTCCAGGGGAGTTGGGAAGAAATTAGGAGTCGTATTCAATGAGATAAAGTGTCGTGTTTTGGGTATCGTAGAGGGCGATGGTGGCGTTGTAAGAATAAGCGTCCATGAGCTGGTCTGTCGAAAATGTATCATGCAGACGGTCGCGGAAGTAGTAGTAGCCCTTCTGGACTTGAGGGGTGCACTCTTCTTCCTGAAACCGTCCACTGTACAAAAACTGATCAACTGGCTCCGGCAGGGGCAGGGTGTGCCAAGCTTCATTTTCCGCCAACGCTTTTTCCAGCGCCGCACCGTTCTGGGAAGAAAAGACCAGGACCCCGCGGGTCACGCCATCGCCCAGAAATCCCCCGTGGTCGTCAGACCACTGGGTTTCAATCGGCCGGGGCAGATCAATGCCAAGCGCCTCCCCTGCCAGGCTGCGGGGAGAGTTGACCGTGACCACCACGCAGAACAGGAGCAGGGCAAGGGTGGCGGCGATGGAGAGGGCAAGTTTGGCTTTCATAGGCGTCCCTCCATCTCCAGCGCCTCGCCCATCTGAAACACAGCTTCCACCGCGTCGCGCCAGGAATCCCCCACCAGGTGGTAGCGGGAGGAGTTGGCGTGGATGAAGCCCTTGCCGTCCACGGTCACGTTGCACAGCTCGTCATACTTTCCGTTTTTCTCCCCGGCCACGGTGACGTGGTAGACGCTCCCGTCCTCCGGGGCGTAGGCCTTTTCCGTGGGGCCGACCCAGAGGGGGACGGTCCGCCGGGCGCAGGCCTGGAGGGCTTGGACGGCCTGGCTGCCCTGGAGGTTCACGGTCTTGCTGCCCCTGGCATCCGAGCGCACGATGCCCACGCTCAGGGGCACCACGTTCCGGTCCTGGAGCCGGTGGAAGGGCTGGGTCTGCCAGTTCAGCACCAGCAGCGCCAGCACCGCGCACAGGGTCAGGATCCCGATGGTTCTGCGTTTCATAAACATTCACCTCTTTATAAGATATTTTATTTCTGTACCAGCAGGTCTGTTATTCCTTCGGGCTTTCCACCCCCAGCAGGATGAGGTTGCACAGCACCAGCAAAAACCCAATGAGTGCCACAGGCAGGCTCACCCAAACCATGTAAAGATCCGTGATCTGATTGAACAAGACACACCCCAGCAAAAGCGCCACGCCGAAGATCATCCACTTCAGCCGCATCACAGCATGTTCGATTTTCATAGAGATCAGCTCCTTTTTTATCCTTCTGCCTATATAACGTTTGAGAGGGCCAATTTGTGACACCTTTTTCAAAATTTTTTGAAAAAATTCAAAAAATAAAAAGAGACTGGGCTTTGGTTTCTACTCATCAGCACAGTCTCCTTCCACGTTACTATATTGTGAACGATATTTTTTCACTTGTCTTAGTAAGCCCTATTTTTATTTTACATACCATCGAAGCCGTTTTCGTATCTGTATCGTAATCCAGGATCCTGAGCTGTACGGAGATTCGATCTTCTGGGATGTCGATGTATCCATAAGAGTATACGACACTTCCATTTACTCGAATCTCTATGTGACTTTCTCCAGGAATATTTTTTTCAAATCGCCGTTCTAGCTTTCCCAAAGAAACTTCCTCGCTATATAGTATCGTCTGCTCATTTCCTGAATTTACGATCGAGATTTTCACGGGATACGGGATACTATCTCCTGTTGTGTTATCAATAGACGCATGGCATCGATCTCTTGCGTCAAGCACGAAATAGACAACCGAAGACAGGAGGAGCACGATCGCAATCGCGATCACTATACTTCTACGACGATATGTCATAGCTTACCTCTTTTCCCAAAATTTTTCCGTTTTCTTCTCACAGTCAGATTCTTTTTTACTCTTTAATTTTTTAATTTCTTTTCTTGTAAAATATCATAATATTCGTTTTTTGTCAATAAAAATCTGTTTTTTCCTTTTGCTTATATAACGTTTGGGCAGGGCGATTTGTGACACCTTTTGCGAAATTTTTTGAAAAATTTTTATTTTTCCTGTCGTACTATCGTATCCGCCAGGGAAATCAGCTCATCTTTTGGTAAATAGGCCGTCAGGCTGAGCAGAACATCCGTCTCCGGGTCCTTCCAAATCAGGGTACTGGACTGTTTTCCCATTGGGTCAACATAGAGGTCGCCGGAAACACCTTGTACCATAACCTTTGTGATCTCCAGGCCATCAACATCCATAAATAGCTCATACGCACTCTCTTCCGTAACGTACTGCGTTTCAAACGCCAAATAGTCACCCTGCTCGTTGACATACAGTTCCGAGCGCAGGCCACCATCTTCGTCAACCGCATCCTGCGTATAGCCCTCTGGAATCTCCGGCAGAACGTAGCGGTAATTTTCCGGGTGCTTGTCAGAGCTGCCAGAGAAGAAGTAATGGCTGACGTTCTGGGTGATCTGCGTGACCCAGCCGAAGAAGGCTTCTCTGGCCTGGGCGTTTAGGCCAAGGTAGGACGTGCTGCCGAGGATCAGGACCAGGGCGGCGCAGGCCACCGCTTTCCAGACTGTTCGGTAAGGGCGGCGCTTGGCTTGTCGGCAGAGCTTTTTCATGTTCCGCCGAAACTCTGGGGACACGTCATAGTGACATTGGCTGGGGGGCGGAAGGCTGTCTTCTAACGCTTGGGCCGCATGGTGGGCGGCCTGGCGCAGGCGTTCTTCGGATAGCATTATAAGATCCCCTCCTGAATGCAGATTTCTTCCAGGCGCTTTTTCGCCCGTTCTTGTAGTTTATAGGCCGCGTCCATCGACAGATCAAAGACCTCGGCCAGCTCTTCCACGGTATAGCCTTGGTCATAGCGCAGGATGAGCCACTCCCGGTAGCGGGCAGACAGTTGCAGCATACACCGGGTCACTCCATCGTCCCCGTCGTAGGGGATAGTGACGCCCGCCTGATCCTCTTCCAGAGGGTCCAGGGGCAGCTGCTTGCGCTTGCGGTAGAGGTCGATGGCTTTTCTCTCTACTATGGTAACGAGAAAAGCCCGCGTTTTTGGACACCCTACCTCAGAAATTTTTTCTAAGTTTTTCACCACGGCCAAAAAAGCCTCTTGTGTTGCGTCTTCTGCATCGTGATGATTGCGGAGGATCTGGTTGGCGATATGTAAGAGCAGGCCGTAGTATCGTTCGTACAGCGCCTGAAATTTGTCCTTTTCCTCTGGCGTTGCCAGTAGCTCCAAGTAAATCAGCATGGGTCCCGTTCCCTTTCTTGGAAGAAGTTTCTTTAGCGGTATTGTATCACAGCTTTTCCAGCACGTAAAGAGAAACGCTAATTGACATTCCCTGCGGAAAACGCTATACTCACCCTAGCCCAACAAAGGAGATTTTTCCCATGAAATGGATGATCGCATCGGACCTGCACGGGTCCGCTTACTACTGCCGCCAGCTGCTGGACTGCTTCGCACTAGAGGGGGCGGAGCGGCTGATTTTGCTGGGAGATCTGCTCTATCACGGCCCGCGGAACGATTTACCACGGGATTACGCGCCAAAAGAGGTCATTTCTTTGCTGAATGGCGTGAAAAACCGGCTGTTTTGTGTCCGAGGCAACTGCGACACCGAAGTTGACCAGATGGTCCTGGACTTCCCGATCATGGCCGATTACGCCGTTTTTCCGGTGGAGGACCGGCTGATGTATGTCACCCATGGCCATGTATTTAACCTTGACAATTTGCCACCCATTCAACCAGGGGACCTCCTGCTCCATGGCCACACACATGTGCCAAGCTGGCGGCCCTTTGGGCAACAAAACGTCTACTTGAACCCCGGCTCCGTTTCCATCCCCAAGGAGGGCAGCTTGCGGGGGTATATGACCCTGGAGGGGACCCTGTTTCGGTGGTGTGATCTGGCCGGAACTGAGTACCACCGGGCGGCTTTGGAGGATTTGACGCCGTGGCCCTGAACCGTGACCTGACCCAGGGGAGCATCCCCAAGGGGCTGCTGGCCTTCGCCCTGCCGCTGATCCTGGGGAACCTGCTCCAGCAGCTGTATAACCTGGCCGACACCTGGGTGGTGGGGCAGTTTTTGGGGGAGGGCGCCCTGGCGGCGGTGGGGTCCTCCTATACCTTGATGACGTTTCTCACTTCGATCTTACTGGGCCTCTGCATGGGCAGCAGCGTGTTTTTTGCCATGCAGTTCGGACGAAAAGACCCCGCCCGATTCCGGGCGGGGATCTTTCAGTCGTTCTGTTTGATCGGCGGGCTGACCGTGGTGCTGACCGGGCTGGTGTACCTGGCCCTGGGCGGGATCCTGTGGTTTCTCCGCATCCCGGCGGACGTGTGGGACCTGACCCGGACCTATCTCGTCTGGGTGTTTGCGGGCATCCCGGCCACCTTCCTGTATAATTACTTCGCCAATCTGCTCCGGGCCATCGGGAACTCGGTGACGCCGCTGCTGTTTTTGGGCGTGTCGGTCGTGGGGAACATCGGCCTGGATCTGCTCTTCGTCATCCCCCTGAAAATGGGCGTCATGGGCGCGGCGCTGGCGACGGTGCTGGCCCAGTACGCCGCCGGGGTGGGCCTGGCCCTGTGGACCTGGCAAAGCTGCCCGGACCTGCGGGTCAGGCCGGAAGACCGGCGGTGGGACCGGAATATTTTGCGGCAGCTTTGGAGCCTCTCGTTCTTCACCTGCCTGCAGCAGTCGGTGATGAACTTCGGGATCCTCCTGGTGCAGGGCCTGGTGAACTCCTTCGGCTCGGTCGTCATGGCGGCCTTCGCCGTGGCGGTGAAGATCGACACCTTGGCCTACATGCCCGTGCAGGACTTCGGCAACGCCTACGCCACCTTCGTCGCCCAGAACTACGGGGCCGGACAGCGGGGGCGCATCAAAGCCGGGACGAAATGGGCCTTGTTCTGGGTGCTGGTCTTTTGTCTGGTGATCGGCGGGCTGGTCTGCTGCTTCGCCCCCCAGCTGCTGGCCATTTTCGTGGGGCACGATGCGCAGGAAGTCATTTCCGTGGGCACGGGCTACCTCCGCATCGAGGGCAGCTGCTACCTGGGCATCGGCATTTTGTTCCTGCTCTACGGCTACTTCCGGGCGGTGGACCGGCCGGCGGTGTCGCTGGTGCTGACGATCTGCTCCCTGGGCACCCGCGTGGCCCTGGCCTACCTGCTCTCCGCCTCCCCCGCCATCGGCGTGACCGGCATCTGGGCAGCGATCCCCATCGGCTGGTTTTTCGCCGATACCGTCGGCGGCATCCTGTGGCGGAAGGACAGCAAAGCCCTCAGTTCTCCAGACTGTTCTCGTTGAGCAGGAAATCGTAGATCCCCATGATCAAGATCCCATTTTCCGTGTAGTAGGGCGCAGGGGTATCCTTCGTCAAAATAATGCGCTTGAAGAAATCCCCCGTCAGGGTCAGGGAGCGCTGCTCCTGCTCTAGCTTTGCCGCGTTCGGCAGGGCATAGGCCGACTGGATATAGTAGCGTTTGGAGCCTTTGTTGCAGACAAAATCAATTTCCAGCTGCTTGCGGACGCAGTTTCCCTTCTCGTTCTTGCTGCACTGGGTCACAACGCCTACGTCCACGTTGAAGCCACGGAGCTTCAGCTCGTTGAAGATGACGTTTTCCATGGTATGCGTCTCTTCCAGCTGGCGGAAGTTCAGGCGGGCGTTTCGCAGGCCCAGATCCGTAAAATAATATTTGACCGGCGTGTCGATATACTTCTTCCCCCGCACATCATAGCGGAGGGCACGGTCGATCAAAAACGCATCACAGAGGTAGTCGATGTACCGCTTGATGGTCGAGCTGCTGATCTTCTTTTTCTTCACCGTCTGGAACGTGGCCGAGAGCTTGGCCGGGTTGGTCAGGGATCCAATGGCAGAGGACAAGATATTCAGCAGCTCTTCCAGCTCTGCCTTGTTGCGAATGTTGTGCCGCCCGACAATATCAGAAATATACGTCTCCTCAAAGAGGGATTTCAGAAAGGCGATCTTCTGGTCCGGGGTCGTAAAATTCAATACCAACGGCAGGCCGCCGTATAAAATATATTCATTCCAGCCGTCCTGTTTCGTGCCGGGATAGACGGACATGAACTCCGCAAAGCTGAGGGGGTACATGTGGACCTCGTCCCCCCGCCCCCGGAACTCGGTGATCACATCCTTAGAGAGGAAGCGGGCGTTGCTCCCGGTCACATAAACATCCACGTTTTTCATCCGGGTCAGACTGTTCAAAATCGCTTCAAACTGGTCCAGAAGCTGGACCTCATCCAGCAGGACATAGTACATCCCGTCGTCTTGGATGCGTTCCTTGAGATAGGGGTAAAGCACATTGGGGTCGCGGAATGTACTATTTTCAAAGGCATCAAAGGCGATCTCGATGATGCGTGACGCCTCCGTTCCTTCGGACAGCAGGTGTTCTTTGAATAAATCAAAGAGCAGGTAGGACTTGCCGCATCGTCTCATACCCGTGACCACTTTGATGAGCCCGTTGTGTTTCTTGCTGATGAGCGTGTTCAGATACCGGTCTCGTTTGATCTCCATGCTACGCACCTCCTAGGAATTATTTTTGCAGTTTGGCGCAAGGATCTCTACTAGAATTATACCGACTCCCCTGGTATTTTACAACCTTTCAAAATAATTTCGTCCGTTCTGTGACAAATCGCCCTTCTCCTGCGTTAATAGAATAGAGAGCCAGACAAGGAGGTGGGACGCAATGGAACAGGGGGCATTTTTGCCGTTTTATGAGCAGCACAAGGAAACGCTCTATCACTACGCCTGCACCCTGACGGCCAACGCCCACCAAGCGGAGGATGCCCTGCAAACGGCTTGGTTGTCCTGCCTGCGGCAGGAGGAAACCTTCGATGCCCTGCCCCCGGACAAGCGGCTGGCCTGGATGAGCGTGGTAGTCAAAAACGCAGCTTGCTCCCTCTGGCGGCAGGAGCAGCGCTACGCCCCCTGGGATGAGACGTGGGACATGCCCGCCCCAACGCCGGGGGACCCCCAGCCCATCGTCACCGTCATCCAAGCCATGCCGGAGCCGTACCGCCGCCTGTTAGAGTTGAAATTTCTGTTGGAATGGAGCAACAAGGAGATCGCCAAGCACCTGGGCCTGTCTCAGACGGCGGTCAGCCCCCGCCTCAACCGCGGCCGGAAGCTGCTCCAGGAACGCCTGCGAGAGGAGGGCTATGACTATGAAAGTATCCCGCTTCGGACCAAAAAAGAGGCCGGACCCAAGCCCGGAGGATGAATGGCTCCGCCAGGCCCTGTTAGACGCCCAGGACGCCGACCTCAACACGACCCTGCAAAACGCACCGCCACCCTATCCCCACACCGCCGCCTATCTGCGCCGGGAGAAGCGGCAGGCGAAACGTACCCGCCGGGAATATCGGCCCCGGTGGCAGCGGTTTACCCAGCTGGCCGCCTGTCTGGTCCTGGCCGTCGTCCTGGTGGCAGGAGGGGCCGTGGCGCTGGAAGCGGCCCAGCGGGAGCCAGTGGGCATCCCCAGCCAGGACGTGACCTTTTCCCTGAGCGGGACAGGGAGCACCGAGTTCACCTCTTCGCGCTTCTGCCCTCTGACAGAAAACGGGAAGTACCTGCACTTCAGTTTCACGAACACTGCCCAGGAACGGGCCACGGTGATCGTCGTGAAAGAGGGATGGTTTCACCGCATTTCCCATCCGACCAGGATCTTGGTTGCGCCTGGGGAAACCGTAGCGGGAAGTTGTGCATTGAGCAACCATGCGATCTATTGGTTTCTTGTGCAATCGGATATGGGCGGAACAGTCAGCGGGACGCTGCATGCCATACAATCTGACCTAGAAGATTTAGACGATATCGAATAACAGGGCGCAAAAGGCCCCCGGCACAGGCGAATGGTATCGCCGGTTCCGGGGGCCTTCCTTATACAATATAATAATAGTATAGTATGTTACGCCGTGATCGCTTCCGCCAGCTTGCCGCGGATATAGTCGCCGACCTCGTTCTGCTCGACCTTCAGGACGAACGCCACTTCGTTCTCGATGAGGGCCTCGGCCCGCTGGAGGAGCGTCTCGTCGGAGGCACCCAGCTTTTTCCCGGCGGCGATCAGATCCTCGCGGCGATGGTAGATGCAGGAGACGAGGCTGATGAGCTGGCCTAAGTCGCACTCCTTCACGATGGTCTGGAAGGAGGCCAGGCGGATCTTCCGGTCATCGATCCAGTCCAAAGGCTCCTCCCTGGTGGCCAGGATGAGCGCATCCAGCTCCTCCCGGTCGGGCAAACGGGACATTTTGGCCACCAAGGTGGCGTTGCCTGTGGGCACGAACAGGGTAGAGGCAGGGTTGCTGACGGGTTTTAGGATGTAAAACTCTTTCGGGGGTTCTTTCTTGGTCAGGCGGTCCAGGCGCACGTCATCCACCAGGCAAACGCCGTTGCAGGCATAGCGAATGTACTCGCCCTTCTGATAAGTCTCTGCCATTTTCTAGGTCCTCCTTCCGGTGTGGTACTCCGGCGGCGTGTCCCGACGGAGAAAAATAGAAAACGACCCAGCAGCTGTGGTGCGCTGTCGGGCCACTGATCAAGTACAGTATATCAAAAAAACAACAAAATTTCAAAGGAAACTTTGAGAAAACTGCAAAAACTTTTGTTTTGCACAAAAAGGGCTTGACAGTCCTTCCCCCGCCATGCTATACTGACGCAGAAGTTAGCGAGAGCTAATTATCAGAAACGCCGCGCATCGGCTTTTTCTTTTGACCTATGGTTAGCTCCCGCTAATGAGCGAGCGCTAACAAAACATAGAGATCAGCAAAACATCACTAGGAGGATCTTAACTATGGAATCGATTGCTGTTATTTTCTGGTCCGGCACCGGCAACACCGCTACCATGGCGCAGGAAGTCGTGGCTGGCACCGGCGGCCAGGCAAAGCTCATCAACGTCACCGACACCAATGCCGATGAGGCCGCCGCTTACGACAAGCTGGCCCTGGGCTGCCCCTCCATGGGGGACGAGGTGCTGGAAGAGGACGAGATGGAGCCCTTCTTCACCGCGCTGGAGGGCAAGATCTCCGGCAAGAAGGTCGTTCTGTTCGGCTCCTACGACTGGGGCGACGGCCAGTGGATGCGCGACTGGGCAGAGCGCACCAAGAAGGCCGGTGCCATCCTGGCAGCTGACCCCCTCATCGTGAACCTCTCCCCCGACGCAGACGGCAAGGCAAAGTGCCGCGAGCTGGGCAAGGCCCTGGCTGACGCCTGATCCCTTTCCTCCTCCTTCTCTTTGCGGAACACACAACACCTTCTAAAACATCCCGAAGAAAGAGCGGCCTGTCCGACCTGCATCCGCAGGTCAGGCAGGCCGTTCTTTGGGTCTTTGTCGTGTGTTTTACTGGCAGGCGGACAATACATTATAATAGAGTCCGTCGGTGCTGTCCGCCGGGAGATTCCCCAGCCGCCACAGGGAGACGGAGGTCACACCGAAGAGCTTGGCCAGCCGGACCTTTTCGCCCACGCTGCGGCTGTCCTCATACCAGACGAACCAGTGCTTTCCGTCCTCGGTCTGGTAGGTCAGGTAGGGGTTCCGGTAAGTATCCGACCAGCCCATGGTCGCGCCACCCTTCATCCGGGTCAGCAGCGTAGACGCCGTGGGGAAGGTCGGCGTCTCCGAGACGAGCTTCCCATTGGCATCCACCTGCCAGGCATTGGCAGCGGAGCTGATGGCCAGGGCTAGCTTACTCGTGTCCTGCACGCCGGTGTTGGGATCGGTGGCCACCCGGAGAGAATCATAGACCGACTGGAACGGCGTAAGGGCCGCGTTCTTATAATAGGTCGTGCCCGTGTAGCCGGTCAATTTGGAGGGCTGGTAGTCGTGGGCCATCAAGATGACTTTGTCCGCCAGGTCGCCGATGGCGCGGTAGTCATAGCCGTTGTAATAGGCCCCGTCCGCCGTGGCGGGCATGACGGCCACCGCCAGACGCAGGTTCTTCGCCTGGAGCTGCCGGGAGAGCGCCTGCAAAAATGCCGTGAAATTGGCCTGGTTGGTGCTGCCGGCCAGCCCCTCAAAGTCGATGGTCACGCCGGTGTACGGTGAACTGCCCAGGTCCTCATAAATTCGGGTGGCCTCAGTCAGAATGGCTTGGACCGCCTGGCTTCTCCCGTTGGCATCCGCCAGCATCGCAGCCAACGCCCCGCCGTTGTTGTCCATGAAGACGGACAGGTTCAGCTGGCAGCCATTGGCCTGCAGCTGCTTCACCGCGTCGGCATAGCCGGAGGGAATGGCGTAGACATTGCCGCCGGAGGTCGTCGTGTTCAACACAGCCCCGGTGTCGGCGGCGTAAGTCATCCGGCTCCACCCCAGGCTGACGGCGTCCATGCTCTGGGTCAGGCCGATCTGACTGTAAGACGAGATGGCATAGAAGCCGTGGAGCCAGCTGGTCTTGGCCGTGTATTTTTCATAGATGCGGACCAGCATCGTGGCCGCCTGCTCCCTGGTGGCGGAAGCGGCAGGGGCAAACTGGGTGGCGGAAACGCCGTTGGTCAGGCCGATGTCATAGGCCACGGTGACATAGCCCTTGTTGCTCTTCACATCGGCGAAGGGAAGCGCATAGCCGGCGGCCTTCTCCGCCACGGACTGGTAGCCCAAGGCGCGGACCAGGATCACCGCCATGTCCTCGCGGCTGATGGCAGCATCGGGGCGGAAGCTCCCCCCTTTGTCCAGGGCACCGTGCTGGACGGCGGCGGAAATGGCCCCTTCCGCCCAGTGGCCCCTGGTGTCCGTAAAGCCGGAGGCGGTCGTTGTCTTCGTGTCCCAGCCCAGCATCCGGGCAGTCACGGTGACGAACTGGGCGCGGGTGATCGTCTGGCCCAGGCCGAAGGTATTGCTCGTCATGCCGGACATGAGGCCGTAGGTCTTGGCCGACTGAATGGAGGCCGCTGCCCAGTGGCTGTCGGGCACGTCAGTGTAACCCCCTGCCGCCAGCGCCGCACCGGAGGAGGCCAGCAGGACTAGGGTCAAAAGCAAAGCAAAGATACGTTTCATCGGATCTCCTTTCCAGGGTTTGACAGCTTGGAACATTTCCCCCAAAGAATAGCAGACACCCGAAAAAAAGGCAAGGGATGGCCCCTATAAAAATGACGAATTTCCTGCAAGATGCCTGGGATTCCGGTTGACAAAAATTCCGGGCATCTCTATAATAAGGAATGGCCTTGGAAGGAAAAGGCCCAACGACAACGAATCCAACGGACAAGTGAGGTGAAACACAATGGACGCAGGCGGTAGTAACGGCACTTTGGCAGGCCGAAGTTGCACCCAGACAGAGGGGCCGGAACGACCGGCGTCCCCTTGTCCGCTCTAAATGAGATACCGGTCTGCCGCGTGTCTTACTCCTGCTCAGAAACTGGGCGCTGTGCCAGCGCCTTGAAACGCAAGGGAGGAGATGCCAATGGCAGAGAGAACCATTGTCACGCTGGGGGACACCCTGGCGGCCCTGGTGGAGGGCAAAAAATACACCACCCTGCGGGACATTCTCGTGACGATGAACGCGGTGGACGTGGCCGCCATCTTCGAGGATATGCCCCAGGACAAGCTGCCCCTGCTCTTTCGGCTGCTGCCCAAAGAGCTGGCCGCAGAGACGTTCGTTGAGATGGACCCGGAGACGCAGGAGCTGCTGATCCAGGGCTTTTCCGACAACGAGCTGAAGGACGTCGTAGACGAGCTATACGTCGACGACGCCGTGGACATCGTGGAAGAGATGCCCGCCAACGTCGTCAAGCGCATCTTAAAGCAGGCTGACCCTGAGATGCGCAAGATGATCAACGAAATTCTAAAGTATCCCGACGACAGCGCCGGGAGCATCATGACCACGGAGTACGTAAGTCTCCGGCCCAACATGACCGTGGAGGAAGCCATCAAGCGCATCCGCCGCGTGGGTGTGGACAAGGAGACGATCTACACCTGCTACGTCACCGAGACCAACCGAAAGCTCATCGGTATGATCTCCATGCGGACCCTGATCCTGGCCGACGACGACGACGTCATTGAGGACATCATGGAGTCCAACGTCATCTCCGCCAACACCCTGGAGGACCAGGAGAGCGTGGCCCAGATGTTCACCAAGTACGACTTCAGCGCCCTGCCCGTGGTGGACCAGGAAAATCGGCTCGTCGGTATCGTCACCGTCGACGACGCCATCGACGTCTTGCAGGAAGAGACCACGGAGGACTTTGAAAAGATGGCCGGTATGGCCCCCTCCGACAAGCCCTACCTGCGGACGGGCATTCTGGAGACCTGGGAGTCCCGCGTGCCCTGGCTGCTGGTGCTGATGCTCTCCGCCACCCTGACCAGCATGGTCCTGACCAGCTACGAGACGTCCCTGGCCGCCTGCACCGCCCTGACCGCCTTCATCCCCATGCTGACGGGTACCGGCGGTAACAGCGGTACCCAGGCTTCCACCGCCGTGATCCGTGGCCTGTCCCTGGGCGAGGTCGAGTTTTCCGACACGTTACAAGTCATCTGGAAAGAGATCCGGGTGGCGGTGATGTGCGGCGTCACCCTGGCCGCCTGCAACTTTGTGAAGCTCATGACCGTAGACCGCATCCTGCTGCACAACACCGGCGTGACCGCAACGGTCGCCTTCGTCATCTGCCTGACCATGGTCTTCACCGTCCTGTGCGCCAAGACCGTCGGCAGCCTGCTGCCCCTGCTGGCCGAGCGGATCCATCTGGACCCGGCAGTGATGGCCAGCCCCTTCATTTCCACCGTGGTGGACGTGGTGACCCTGATCATCTATCTCCAGGTCGCCCGCGCCATCCTGCATATTTGATCTCATACTCTGGCAAACAAAGACCGCTTCGGCAAGCACCGTCCAAACCCGGTGCTGACCCAAGCGGTCTTTTTCATTCCGGTACCGAAAAACTCCGTAGGGGCCGCAGACCCCTGCGGCCCGCCCGTACCACCTCAGCCTTTATCCCTCAGCCCTGATACGCCTTGCCCGTGGTAGAGATGGGGTCGATCCGCAGCAGCGCGGTCTTGTCGAACATCTTCTCGATCATCTTAAAGCCGATCTCCTCATACCCATGGTGCTTCTGGGTGACAAAGGCCTCCAGGGCCGCCTGCTTTTCGGCGCGGTCCTCCACGAAAACGGCGGTGCCGGTCATGACCACGCTCTCAAAGGCCGCCGTGATCTTGCTGGGGATGATCTCGGCGGAGATGATGGCGGAGAAGCAGCACTTGGGGTCCCGCTTCAGGCACTCGATCTTGTACCCATAGGGCGCGGAGTGGATGTACAGCTTATCGTCCACGATGATGTAGTTGATGGGGGTGGCATAGGGGTAGCCGTCGTCGCCCTGGACGGACAGGGTACCGTGGTCGCCCTTCTTCAGAATGGCCATGGTATCGGCGTCGGAAAGCTGCCGCTCGGCCTTGTGCATCTTGTGTTCCATGAAAAAGTTCCTCCTTTGTTCCGTGTTTGAATAAGCTTAGTATAACAAAAATCCAAAAAATCGGCTGTTGCAGTTGCATCATTTCTCAAACTATTTTACAATGAACGCAATGGGAGGTGTACACCATGGACGTAAACGCACTGCGGCAGAGCTGCCCCCTCTTCCGGGGCATCTCAGAGGAAGACCTGACGGCCATGCTGGGCTGTCTCAGCGCCCGGGAAATTTCTCCCCGCCGGGGGGACTTCATCATGCGCACGCCGGAGGTCCATCCCCTCATGGGGGTGGTGCTGGAGGGCGAGGTGGAGATGATCAGCGAGGATCTCTTCGGCAAGAAATCCCTGCTCAGCGTCCTGCCGGTGGGGAGCCTCTTCGGGGAGAGCTACACCTGCGTCAAGGCCCGCCGCCGGACCATCGCCTACCAGGCCCGGACCCACTGCCGGGTGCTGCTGCTGGACTACGACCGCATTCTGCACGCCTGCAAGCTGGTCTGCCGCTTCCACCACCGGATGATCGAGAACATGGTGGAGCTGATCGCAGAGAAAAACCTGGCCCTGGTGGAAAAGCTGGAGGTGGTCTCCCGCTCCACCATCCGGGAAAAGCTTCTGACCTACCTCTCCCGCCAGGCCGAGGCCGCAGGCAGCAGGACCTTCACCATCCCCATGGGCCGCGTGGCCCTGGCCGAATACCTCTGCACCGACCGCTCCGCCATGACCCGTGAGCTGGCCCACATGAAGGCGGAGGGCCTCATCGACTACGACAAACGAAATTTTACCCTGCTTTACAAATCCGCAGGTTGGTGCTAGGATAAGAAAGAAATTCGCGCACAGAAAGGAAGATACCCATGAAGCACGGATTGGTGATGGAAGGCGGCGCCATGCGGGGCTTGTTCACCGCGGGCGTCATCGACGTGATGATGGAGCAGAACATCGTCTTTGACGGGGCCGTCGGCGTCTCGGCGGGGGCCGTGTTCGGCTGCAACTATAAATCCCACCAGATCGGGCGGGTGCTGCGCTACAACCTGGCCTTTTGCCAGGACCCAAGATATTGCAGCATGCGCTCTCGGATCAAGACCGGTGATCTCTTCGGGGCGGACTTCTGCTACCGGCAGATCCCGGACGAGCTGGATGTCTTTGACAGAGAGGCCTACGCCAACTCCCCCATGGACTTCTACGTTGTGGGGACCGACGTCCGCTCCGGCCGGGCCGTCTACCACAACTGCTTGACGGGTGACCACGAGGACCTGGACTGGCTTCGGGCCTCCGCCTCCATGCCCCTGGCGTCTCAGATCGTCTCCGTGGGCAACCGGAACCTGCTCGACGGCGGCATCGCCGACTCGATCCCCCTGAAATTCATCCAGACCCAGGGCTATGCCAAAAACGTGGTCATCCTGACCCAGCCCCTGGACTATGTCAAGAAAAAGAACAAGCTCATGCCCCTGATGAAGGTGGTCTACCGCCAGTACCCCAACCTGCTGGGCACCATGGCCAAGCGCCATGAGGTCTACAACGAGGCCACCGCCTATATCCGGGAGCAGGAGGCCCTCGGCAACGTCTTTGTGATCCGGCCGGAGGCCCCCCTGGACATCCACCGGGTCGAGCACGACAAGGAAAAGATCCAGGCCGTCTACGACCTGGGCCGGGCCACGGCAGAGGAACGCTTAGACGCCCTTCGGGCCTTTTTGCAGGACGACACCACCCAGCCCGCCGGAGCAGACCCCACGGCGGCAGGATCCGCAGACTAAGTAGAATAAAAGGAGAAGACCATGGCAGAAAACACACGGGAGACCCAGCTCCGGGGCCTGGCCACGGAATGGCGCACCATGACCTACAACTGGCGGGACTGCGCCCTCTACGCCCTGGCCGTGGGTGCCAAGGGCGACGAGCCGCAATACACCTATGAAAACGGGATGCAGGCCATCCCCACCTTCGGGGCCACCCCCTATTGGGGCACGGTGAACGTGACCCCCAAGCTCCCCCGTCCCCGCGCCATCCCGGTGCTGGTGGAGGAGCTGCTCCGGCCGGAGCGCTCGTATGTCAACCTGGACTATGAGTTCCTCTACCACCGCCCCATCCCGGCGGGCAAAGGCTCCTTTGTCTACCGGGATGTGCTGACCGACCTCTTCGACCGGGGCGAGGGCCGGGGCATGGCCGTGCGCTCCCAGGTCGAGGTCTTTGACGAGGGCGGCACCCTGCTCTGCACCAACCGCTGCACCACCCTCTTCCCCACCCTGGGCGGCTACGGCGGCCAGCCCATGCCCCGCGGGGCCAGCCCGATCCCCGAACGGGAAGCAGATATTGTGGTCGAGGACCACATCGGCGCGGCGCAGAACCTGCTCTACCGCCTCACCGGCGACACGAACCTCGTCCACGTGGACCGGGACGTTGCCGTGAGCCGGGGCCTGGACGGGCCGTTCGTCCATGACCTGTGCGCCTACGGCTACGTCTGCCGCCTGGCCACCGCCCAGCTCTTCCCCGGCCACCCGGAGAAGCTGACCCGGATGTTCGCAGCCATGAAGACCGTCCTCTACCCCGACACCCCCGTCCAGCTCCACCTCTGGAAGCTGGAAGCGGGCAAAGCGGCCTTCCGCTTCGTCAACGCCCAAACAGGCAAACCCATCCTGGACCGCGGCGAACTGGAGTGGCAGTAAGGCACCCCGAAAAAAGAACCACGCAAAATCAAAGCCCGGCTCTGCATGAGAGCCGGGCTTTGCTGTTTTCACAGAAAATCTTTCAATCTTTGCGTTGTCGCTCACACGACTTCGCCCTCACCGGGTGCGGAGTTGGCGTTGGACCATTCCTTCTCCAAAGCCTCCCAATCCCGGATGGGGAGCATCTTGCCCCAATACTCCTTGTCGGCCGTGGACTTATTCTTGTCCGGCTCGTGGGAGTTGGTGGCCTCCTGCATATCGGCGTAGTACCACTTGCTGGTGTCCATGTTGTCAGGCCAGACCAGCATGTCTTTGTGCAGGCCGTCGTTATGCGGGTGACGGTTCAGGGTCCGGTTGACCAGCGTCACGGCCTCGGCACGGGTGATATACCGGTCGGGTCCGAAGGTCCCGTCCTCATAGCCCTTTACCAGGCCCTTGTTGGCGGCGTTGTTGATGTAGTCCTCTGCCCAGTGACCCTTAATATCCGGGAACAGGTCCTCACCCTCATACACGCCGCTGAAGAAGCGGATCGCGATGGTCGCAAACTCGGCACGGGTGATATACCCGTTGGGCTGGAACGTGCCGTCCTCATACCCCTTCAAGATGCCGGCCTTGGTCAGCGTCGAGATTGCATTGTTATACCAAGCGCTGCTCTTCACATCGGAGAAGCCGCTGACCTGGTTCCAGTTCGCCGCCCGATTCTCGTCGGTCAGCATCCGGAAGTAGATCGTTGCCACCTCAGCGCGGGTGATCTTCCCCTCCGGCCGCACGGGCTTCTTCGTCTGGTCGGTGGTGGGCTTGCCGGTGTAGTAATCCACCGGGTAGCCGATGATATAACCGTAATGGTTCTTCAAGTCCAAACCAGTAGGCACATCGTCGGGGATGGTGATGCTCCCGCCACCACTGCTGCCGCCACCCTTACGGGTGTTGGTGATGGTGAAGGTTAAATTATTGCCCTTGGTGTCCTTCGTGATGTTGGTTCTATAACCAGGAACCTCGTCCTCGGTCACGGTGTAGGTGTAGCTGTCATCCAGATTGGAGAAGATGTAGGACCAAGTTTGTCCTTTCTCTTCCTTGGTGTCTTCTTTGTCTTTGGACTTCTCGCTCAAAATTACCGTAGCAATGGTCTGGCTCTTGTCCTCCTTTGTACGGACCAGATTGACCGTTACGGTAGAGGGATCGTTGCCGTTGTTGCCGGACCAAACTTTGTGGACGGTGACATTCGTACTGCCAGAAAGCTTACCAGGAACTGTGACTTCGCCATTCGTACCAATGCCGCCGCCACGCTGGGCACGATTGTCTGTAATTTTCAGAGGAGCTGTCTCAGCCAGCGCTTTACTCTCTTCGGAAACAACAGCTTTCAAACCATAACCCTTAATATCATGGGATACAAGCCCAACTGGGTTGCCCGGATCAGAGGCGTCAAACCGAGGACCTCCATATGCGCCATAGTTCGGATCACCATGGGAGATAGAAGTATCACGATACCAGGTAACAATGCCACCACCGTACAGCTGATTCGTAAAACTAGTAGAATACGCATCCGTCCATTTCAGCAGAAATGCGGCATCATCTGCGGACTCCTCTGCTCTATTTTCAAAAATAGCAATGTCCGTGCCAAGATCGACAGTACCCTTCGGGCAAGCCCATATACCACCGCCCTGAATGGTCGCAATATTCTCAGTAACCAGTGCGTTTTTAATGGTGATCGCCCACGGGTCATGGCTAACGTAAACACCGCCGCCTTGGCGCGATGCCGCATTACCAATGATGTTGCCGCCCTCCAACACGACGCGCCCTTTTCCAGACCAGCTATAAACGCCGCCGCCGCAAGATGCCTTGTTGTAAGAGATCGTACCGCCAGTCATGTGGAACTGACCGCCGCCAGTTTTATCATCTTCGTTCAGAACAGCAGTTGCAACGCCGCCACCCATACCGTTGGTGGTATTGTCAGTGATCGTTCCGTTTTCCATATCGAACGAAGCGTTATGCTCTACAAATACGCCGCCACCGCCAGCATTCGGCTTGTCGATGCTACTGTCCTGAACCCGTGCAGTGTTCCCAGAAATCGTTCCACCGGTCATTTCAAATTTTCCGTTCTCCCGAACCAGAACACCACCGCCGCGGTTTGCACGGTTATTAGAAATCGTACCGCCTGTCATGGTAAAGGTCGAAGTCTTGTTCACCAACACACCACCGGCGGAATTAAACTCAGTTGCTGTGTTTCCATCAATTTCTCCGTTTTTCATTGTCATAGTTCCTTCGTCGAGAACTACAGCTCCAGAGTATTGACTCTTCACTGTACAGTCAGCAATTTTACCGCCATTCATTATGAATGTTCCGCCTTTCCGTACATACACAGCACCGTAACCGCTGCCAGACCCAGTGATCTCAGAAATCGTGCCGCCCTCCATCTTGAAGGAACCACCGTTGTTAACATCAATCACACCAGTGTCTCCTGCACTGCTGCTGAAACGAGAAATTGATACATTATCTTTTATGGTCAATGTACCATTTACTTCAGCAAAGACGCCATTTGCAATAAGGTGACAAGGGAACGAAAGATTTTTATCCAAAATCAGGGTTGCTCCCTCTTCTACCTTAAAAACCGGTCCCGTAGATTGAGCGCTTAGAACATACACTTTCTGTTCGCTCGTCAACGTGATGGTTTTTCCGGAAGGAATAGTAATCGTCTCGTTGATGCAAAATCCCTTATCCACAGCCAATATTTCTTTTCCATTTTGTGCTACAGCATCAATATCTTCCTGCAAGGTCGTATTCTTATTTGTACTGATATTTTCCCCGTTAGCACTAACAGAAAACCGCACAATAACAGTGTCTGGAATTGTAACAGCCGTGGAAGTATTTTTAGGAATATTTACATTTGCCTGGCTTGTCTCAATACACAGTTCTTTAAGCTCAGTATCTTTATTAAAAGCCTTGCTTCCGATAGATTTTAAGTTACTAAGTCCCGCGTCTTTTGTACCTACCTGCACGGAGGTTAGTTTTTGACATGTACTGAATGCACCTTCTCCAATCTCTTCCAAACTATCTGGAAGGTTAACACTAATCAATCCAGTTTTGGTAAAAGCCGCCGTTCCAATTGTCTCAACACCTTCAGCAAATACTACATTAGAAAGATTAGGACATTGGTAGAATGAATATGCTCCGATAATTTTTAGGCTGCCAGGAATCATTACCTCACTAACTTCTGTCTTATAAAATGCACGAGTACCAAGAGTAGTAAGTGATTTAGGTAATACTAAACTTCCAGTAATCTTAACGTTATAAAACGCACTACTGCCAATCTTGGTTATCGAATCAGGTAAAACTAGCTCTCCAGATATACCAGTACCAGAAAAAGCACTATCCCCTATTGCAGTAACAGAATCAGATAACTTCAATTCCGTCAGGCCAGCACAGTCTTTAAAAGCACCATTACCAATCGAAGTAATGTGAGAAAAATCAACATCAGTAATCCCAGTACCAGAAAATACACTATTAGGGATTTCAGTAATGCTTTCAGGAAAAACAACCTTTCCCGTCACACCGCTACAACCAGAGAACGCTCCCTCTCCGATAGAGGTTAAACTCTGAAATGTATTTTCTGTCAGCTCCAGTTTCAGAGAAGAAGTAAGTTCTGGATCAGACGTAGAGTAGAATTGAAACGCCTGCTTTCCAATATGTGTCAAGGATGACCATTCTATGCCATCTAACTCGGCAAGTTCAGGGCAGATCATAAAGGCTCGATCACCAATAGAAGTCAGTGCAGATAAATCAGAAACTTTTTTCAGAACCTTACAGCTATTAAATGCGGCATCACTGATTTCAGTGATATTACCCATGCCAACTACTTCGGTCAAGTTCGGCAAACCACGAAATGCATTTTTACCAATTGTGAGAGAGACATTGTTAAGATTTACAGAACTAATCGTAAGACCCTTATTGTTTTTGCTCTGATTGTAATAGTCAAACGCTCCATCTCCAATAGAAGTAACTGTGTACTCTGTACCCTGATAAACTACAGTCTGCGGAATATTCAGCTCAGTTACGCTATTCTCACATCCCGTCACTTCTACTTCGTTTTCAGCAGTGATCTTATACTGTACGCTCTCCTCAGTAAAGGAAGTACCAACTTCTGGTGTAGCCTTAGGCACATCTTCTCCTTCTGCTTCTTCCTCATTCTCTTCTTGTTTTTCTTCGTTGTCTTGTTCTTGGTGTTGCTCGTCCTGAGACAACGCACCCACCTGCTCCTCAGCTGGCGCGACCTCCGCTGCCAGCGCCGTCATGGGTACCAGGGAAAGCACCATTGACAGCGTCATAACCAGGGCCAAGAACTTCTTTTTCATAGGTCTCCTCCTTTTCATCCGTCCGTTTGCTTTTGAGTCACCCATTGTCGTTGGGTGTTAAGCCAACGACAAAAGGGTATACCCTTTTGTTTCTTGCAATATTGCTATTGCAGCGATACGTTTTCCAGAGCATGTCTCTTCTCTGGCGGTGTCTTATGTTATTATTGTACCGCATGGTCGGCGGACTGTGCAAGCGTTTGCGGGGAGAAGATCGGGTATATTTTGCGTGACTTCGCGACTTTCCCCCCACTACATCTATCTTTTCAACAGAAATGCCCCTGTGTCGGCTTTCTCTTCGGAAGCCGCACAGGGGCAGGGGGGTTAAGATTCCTCCAGGGGCAGGCCGGTCAGGTGCCGCCGCAGTAGGTCCAGGCTGTGCTGCGCCGCCTGGTTCCGCACCCGCTCGCGGGTGGCCATGGTCCCGGCATGGAGGGCTTTGACAACGCATTGGTCCCCCCAGGCGATGCCCAGGTAGACCAGGCCGATGGGGTTGCCCCGGTCGTCGGGGTCGGGGCCGGCCACGCCGGTGGACGAGAGGGCGATGTCACAGCCCAGGGCTTGCCTGGCCCCGCGGGCCATGGCCTCCGCCACTTGGGGGGAGACGGCGCCGTAGGTGTCCAGCAAGTCCTGCGGCACGCCCAGGACATGGTGCTTGACCTCGTTGGTGTAGCTCACGATGCCCCCCCGGAAGATCGCAGAGGAACCGGGGCGGTCCGTGATGAGCTTGGCGATGAGGCCGCCGGTGCAGGACTCGGCCGTGCCCAGTGTCAGGCCCTGCGCCTGCAAGAGGGAGAAGCAGACTTCTTCCAGGGAGTCCACATCGACGCCAATGACGTAGTGGCCCATGAGTGCCTTGACCTGTTCCTCCACGGGCGCGATCAGGGCCAGGGCTTCCGCTTCCGTGTCCGCGTGGGCGGTGATGCGCAGCTCCGTCCCGTTGGGCTTGGCGTAGGGGGCCAGGGTCGGGTTGTGCAGGGCGTTCATCAGGTCCCGCAGGACGGACTCGGCGGCGGACTCGCCGATGCCGAAGGTCTTGACGGTGCGGGAGGCGATGACCCCGTCGGACAGGCCCCGGAGATAGGGCACTGCCCGGTGTTGGAACATCATCTCGCACTCCCGCGGCGGGCCGGGGAGCATGATCACGTGGACCCCGTCGGCTGCAAAGGCCACGCCGGGGGCGGTGCCCCAGTCGTTGTCCAGCACGGTGGCCCCCTCCGGGATCATGGCCTGCTGGTAGTTGTTCTCGGTGACGGGCCGGCCCATGGCGGCGAAGCGGTCCCGGATGCGCTGGGCGCTCGGCTCATGGTAGAAGAGCTTCCGGCCAAAGGCCTGGGCCAGGGCGACCTTGGTCAGGTCGTCGCAGGTGGGGCCGAGGCCGCCGGTGGTAATGAGAATATCCGCCCGTTTTTTGGCGATGTCCACCGCCTGCCGCACCCGGTCGGGGTTGTCCCCCACGACGGTGTGGTAAAAAACGTTGATGCCCAGCTCGGAAAGGCCCTGGGAGATCATCTGCGCGTCGGTGTTGGCGATGTTGCCCAGCAGCAGCTCCGTCCCGACGGCAATGAGTTCTGCGGTGTGGCTCACGGGGTCAGCACCACCCTTTCGATGCCGTCCACGGCCTTCTGCACCAGCGCGTCGATGTCCAGCGCGGCCTCGGCCTCCTGGATCTCCTCCAGGGTGGGGCGGGTCTTCGGGTGGCGGGGGGTGAAGACGGTGCAGCAGTCCTCATAGGGCAGGATGGACGTCTCAAAGGTCCCGATCTTCCGGGCGATGCGGATGATCTCTTCTTTGTCCATGCCAATGACGGGGCGGAAGACGGGCAGGGTGCAGACCTGGCCGGTGACGGCCATGGCCTCCATGGTCTGGCTGGCCACCTGGCCCAGGGACTCGCCGGTGACAAGGCCGTGGGCGCCCACGCGCTTGGCCACCTGCTCGGAGATGCGCATCATAAAGCGGCGCATGAGCAGGGTGAAGAGGGCCTCCGGGCAGCTGCGGCGCAGCTCCTCCTGGATCTCGGTGAAGGGGACGACATGGACCGTCAGCCGCCCGCACCAGGGGGTCAGCAGCCGGGCCAGGTCCAGGACCTTTTCCTTGGCTTCGGGGGAGGTGTAGGGGTAGCTGAAGAAATGCACCATCTCCAGCGCCAGCCCGCGCTTGGCCATCATCCAGGAGGCCACGGGGCTGTCGATGCCGCCGGAGAGCAGGGAGACGGCGTGCCCCCCCACGCCCACCGGCAGACCCCCCGCGCCGGGGGTGGGGTTGGCGTGGACGTAGGCGGCAAAATCCCGCACCTCCACGTGGACGATCAGGTCCGGGGTGTGCATGTCTGCCACGATATGGGGAAAGGCCTCGTTCAGCTCCCCGCCCACGAACTGGGAGAGCTGAATGGAGGTCAGGGGGAAGGATTTGTCGGAGCGCTTGGACTCGACCTTGAAGCGCTGGGCGGCCATGAGGTCGTCGTGGAGGTAGGTCTTGGCCGTCTCCAGAATGGCCTCCGGGGTCTTCTCGCAGGCCTTGGCGCGGGAAAGACCCACCACGCCGAAGAGGCGGGTCAGGGTCTCGAAGGCCCCGTCCATGTCGCAGTCCTCGGTCTTCGGCTCGATATAGGTGATGGACTGGCGGGAGTAGATGCGGAACTTGCCGAACTTTTCCAAGCGCCGCCGGGCGTTGCCCATGAGCCGCTCCTCAAAGGTCCGGCGGTTGAGGCCCTTGAGGACCATCTCGCCCATTTTCAAGAGGAAAATCTCATCCCCGGCCGGGGGGGTCATCAGTTGATTCTTTGCCATGTATTTGAATTCCTTTCGCGGTAAGATCATCGGGTGTATATCATCATCGGGTATATATAGGGTTTATTGTATCATTGGGTGGGGGCATTTTCAATAGGCAGGCAAAAAGAAAGGAGCGATCCAGGCATCGCTCCCTTCTGCGCTTGATCCATTGTTTGGGCAGATCGTTTGGGCACCTCACACGGAAAAATACTCCGTCTCCCGGTACTGAATGGCCTCGGCCAGGTGATGGGTCTGGATGTTCTCGGACTCGTCCAGGTCGGCGATGGTCCGGGCCACCCGCAGGATGCGGTCGTAGCTCCGGGCCGTCAGGCCCATGTGTTCATAGGCCCCCTTCATCAGCGCCTGCCCCTCGTCGTCCAGGGCGCAGAACCGGCGGATCTCGGCCTGGCCCATGGCGGCGTTGCAGTGGGGGCCGTCGGGGCCGAAGCGCTTGCTCT
>OLRJ01001075.1_pt1 | contig 24486 bp, 35 predicted proteins | sample 1672741 | NCBI WGS metagenome assembly OLRJ01 (sample SAMEA3136719, study PRJEB25190) | human gut metagenome | biome: human gut; feature: human-associated habitat; material: faeces | place: Austria | collected 2013
ACACCACAATGAAATGGATAGGTACCCCCTAAACCCCAAAAGAATTTATAGAGCCTTCTTTTTTTACCTTTATAGTTGTAAAGTTCTCGTTGCCGGTGCTCAATTCCCAGAAATTTTCAAAAAATGCAAATCTTAAGAAATCTTAATAATTCAGTGTGTAAAATCTTAACACTCTTTTAACACTTTTTCTGTACAATGATTGTAGTAGAAACGAAGGTTCCTTCGTCCGGGTGTACAGTGTTGGCCGCAAGAAGATTCGACCTCGTTCCTCTCGGAACACCTGGTGGAGATCAAAACCGCTCATTATTCAAAGAACAGGAGTAGTTTCACATGCAAAAAATAAGAAGCAACATAAAGATAGTAGCAGTTGCATCGGATGTGATTGTATTAGCATATTTCGGGGAAGACTCTTAATTGCTGTACCATATTTTTTTCTATTAATGATTTCTTGCATAGCTATTATGGGGATGACAGGTTGGTGTGATTTATTAATGTATGTACCGCATATTATTATCATTGGGTTAACAACCTTTATTGCAACTAGGCAACTTGCATATGAAAATAAGAGCGACACACAAAACGAAAATGGGAATATCTAAAGTTAAAAAGTCAACGCAAATTGCAATTTTTCAAAAAAAAGATATTACAAGGGAGGGAGAATTATGGATCAAAAGAAAATTGGTGCATTTATTGCAGAGATGAGAAAAGCGAGACAGCTTACGCAGCATGATCTGGCAGATATCATAGGAATTAGTGATAAAACTGTAAGCAGATGGGAAACTGGCCGCGGAATGCCTGAGGTTTCTTTAATAATTCCTCTTTGCAATGAACTTGGTATCACTGCCACTGAATTATTGTCCGGCAATAGAGCAAGTGACAATGGGCGTGTCCAAAAATGTCTGTAAATAAAAATCCTATGATAGCTAACTAACATAACTACGAGCGAAGTTACTCATCATAAATGTACTTATTCATTTTGTAATCCTCCAATTATGATTGATTATACCTACAATCCAATCATTCCGGCTGATTACAAAATCCGAAGGGAGAGGACTTCCTTACGAAGCCTCTCCCTTCAGGCTCTCGTTTTGTAATATGGTGGAGATGGTGGGAAGCACACAGGGGGTATTTTTGTTCTTTTCCGAAACCCTTGAAATCATTGGGAATCCCAGTGGCTTCAAGGGTTTCACCATTTTTTGCAATGTTCTTTTTTGCGGTATTTTGGGGCATTTTGAGGGGTGAGGTGTGACAATTGTCACAGTTTTTTCACTACATAAAACAGGGGCGGATTGACTCCTTCCCCTGTTTCAAATTCTCTATTCTTTTTCAATGTCTGCTCGAATCAGTGCTTTGATGTATCCTTGTTTGTTTCCTACGCTTTCCAGCTTCTCCAGAATATCCGCGTCGGTTTTCAGATTCAGCTTCATGCGAATCTGTGTTGTGTTTGCTTTATCGTACTTCTGCTGAGATGCATATTTAACAATCTCTGTTTCTCCGGTTTTCTTTTTCATCTTCACTTCTACTTCCATGTGTTTCCTCCATTTGACTTATTTCCATTTAATGTTATCATGAGGGTGGTGGTTTACCACCCTCGTTTAGACTTGTTAGTTCTTTTTCGGCTTGATTACGATTGTAAGCTTTTCCACGACTCCATCGTTCAACGCCTTTTCAAGAAGTTCTAACAGGTCTTTTGTTTGTTCTTTTTCCATTTTCCTCACCTCCTTTCCTTACCTTATGTGTATATTATACCATAGGTAGAGACCTATGTCAATAGCTTTTTGAATTTATTTTACTATTTTCTTATCTTTTTTATATAAAAAAAATTCGGGTGGATTTCTCCACCCGTTTTGTGTTTGTTTACTTCAATCGAATTCGGACATATACCTTCCTGTTCTCATACTTCTGTTTTCGCTTCGGTCCGAGGTTCTTTGGCTTCACGTCCGAGCCGCCAGCACTGTACCATAGAGGGTGCCCATCTTTGCCCTTCCCGGCGTACACCATTGTATGTGGTTTATTTGCGAAGCCACAAATGTCACCCGGCTTCAGACCGGCTTTTGATGGCTTAACCTTCGGGTAGGCAATGGCAGCCTTTTTCTTGATGGCAGCCTTTCCGTTTCCGTGGATTTTTTTGTCCAACCAAATGTATTTACCTTTCGGAAATACGCCCATCTCTTGCAGTGCGTACGACACGAAGGTGGCACAGTTGGTTTTCTTGCTCTTGAGTGCGGCAGACAAGCTCTTGGCGGCATGGTTAGCGTCGTACTTCACACCGCCCTTGATTAGCTTCTTGGCAACAAGCTTCAGCGTTGCCAACAGCTTCGCCGGCTTGCCTACCGCTACGCTTTTTTTGATGTTTCGTTGTTCTTCAGGAGCTTGACGTACTTCTTGCCCCGAGCGCTCATCCAGATGGTCCACCCCTTAAGTTCCGGGATGTAGATGTAGTAGCCTTTGATTTTGGTTGCTCTTACCTTAGCCCCTGCCGGGAGGGTCTTAATCAGCTTAGACTTGTAACTCGGTTCCTTCCGCAGAGGGTCCGCCTTGATCACTTCATAGGTGCGGTCAATTTTCCGCTCCTCCTTATTCACTTTCACGCTCTTCACTTCGTTCACCTTCTTCTTTTTGCTCTTTTTGTAGATGACAGTCGCTTTCTTCTGGATGTCCTTGAGGTGCTTATAGTACCGACCCGGGCAAGCCGTGTTCACGATGTCCTTGTGACCGATGACCGGCAAGACCTTGCCTTGGTGCTTGTAGATTAACGCCACCGTCTCAATGACAGTCTGGTACGTTGTTCTGTCCATCTCCGGACGGCACTCAATGCCGACAGAATGATGATTGTAGTAGCTGTTCCCGGTGTGCCATGCGGCGTCGCTTTCCGCCACAATGCAGGCGCATTTCTTGCCGCCTACAACGTAGTGAGCGGATACCCCCGCCCTTGGGTTGCATAGCCAGCTCCGAACCCCGTCAAAGCTCTGTCCATCGGCGCCCCAGTGGTGAATAACCACATACTTCGGATTGTTCGCCCTCTTCTCGATGTTAGGGCTGTCGTACTTGGTAATGTATTCCATTACTCATCACCCTCTTCCCAGTCGATATCCTCCCCAGCAATCTCCGGAAGTCCAGTGACCACCGAAGTAAGCAGGGAATAGCAGAATGCGGACACCACCATCACCCCGGTGGTCTTCCAGTCGATATCTGTAATCAGCGCCCCGGCAGTCCATACACCGAGGACGGTCTGAAGCGCTGTCTTCAGCGCTCTCACAGCCGCAGATTTCCAAAAAATTAAGCTCATAATGTGCCTCCTATCTTTTAATTAAAAAATTTGTTAATTCGTTTTTTGCCTCTCTCATGGCTTCGACGTCGTTCCCGTCAATCCCATGAGCGAGTAGGGCAAGCAGTGCCCTCTGAGTAATAGCGTTCCCTTCCTCAATCTTGTCGAGTCGTTCATCCGTTCGATTCATCCGCTCCCAGTCCTTTACGCTCTTCCGCTCCAACGTTCCGATTCGTTCGTCTTGGGTCTCTTCCGGCTCCCGGAAGTGGTGGATTGCCCCAGCCACCGCCTTAACCGCTTGCTCGAACGTCACGATTGCCCCGGCGAGAAGCAGAAGACTCGAAAGCGTGAAAGTAATCGGCTCATTCATCCGTTCACCTCCCTTCTTGAAAAAATGGCATAAAAAAACCACCCTACCGGGTGGCTCCTTCGTCTTCGTTTGTAGTACTCACCGCCATGACCTGCTCCTGCAGCACTTCTTCCAGCACGGACACCCTCTCTTCTAATGTTCCACCGGGTTCGAAATTTTCCTTATCGATAATCTCATACAGTTTTTCTAATTTTGCCATTTACTCCACCTCGTCAAGTTTTCGCACCCAGCTAACCCCATTCGGTACCGCCAGTTGCTTCGATTCGTCTGCATTTTTGAACGTAACCGTTCCACCGGCTTCTACCGGGAGCCATTCTTGCAGGGGATTCGGAATGGTGACCTGCTCTGTTGTCGGTGTAGCCTTTTCGAAATACAATGTTACACCGGACAAATCCTCCGCCGATTTGATTTCATCGCTCTTGACGGATATTTTCCCGGATGTCCACACACTCACCCCCGGTTTTATATAATTGTCGTTCTGCTTAACAATTTCGAATCTATTGCAAATTGCGTTAGCCGCTAGGCTTGCCCCCGCCGGTGCGACGATTTTGCCAATCATGCTATTACTCTCCCACCATTCATATTTGTCCGAATAACTCCAACTTAAGCTCCCTAAATCCACCTTCCCAACATTCCGCCGGATTGCTCCGCCATCCAAATCGATTACATCGTGGGCGGTGCCGGCAGAATTGAGTTCCGGAAAACCGGTTGAAAGTGATTGCTTTGTGTGAGGGGAGTACGCCGTTTCGGTGGTGCCACGCTCCAGTTGGATATTCTTGATTTTACACATTCCTCGGGCTGCATAATCCACAACAATCCTATCAATGACCGTCCCGCTTGGAATGTTGAGATTATGATGAATCCATTTTCCCGTTGATTCAAAATTGCGTGACAAAATTCTGGTTTCGCCGGAAAACAATTCTATTCTTGGATTTAAGCCGGCATCCGCAAGAATGTCATACGATAATACCGATTGCTGCGGAATTGTACCAATATTAACACTGGAGAATGCACTGTTGTTAGTATGCCAAACGCCAGAATTGTACACGAATCCAGCGTTCAGCAGCACCTGCATGAACGCCGGGTTGGAATCGTCCCACAGATTCTTTCCTTCCAGTTCCACGGCGGCGGTGGTGTTGGAAATGATTTCACCGGGATTGTACGGGTACGACTCCTCCGGGAACATTGCATTGAATTGTTCGGCGGTCGGTTCGTTTCCGACGCCAAACATCAGAGTCAGGTCGATAAGAAAAGGGGCTATTTCCGCATTAACAGTCACGCCCTCTCTAATCGGAGCGTACACATAACTTTTTGCTTCTTCTGTTAAAATCTTAACCTCTAAATCTCCTTCATATTGCATAGCGGGAAAGCCACCCGTGTTCTCAATTCTTAACGGTATATTTTCGCCCATCCTTGCAGATATGTACTTGTGTCCACTAACTAAACTTGCCTCGCCTGTGATACACCACGCTGTGCCTCCGGTTGCAGTGCCACTCAAAAACAGCTTGCCGTTCTCTTTTTTGGAAACTGTAACTCCCGCTTTTGTAATCAATTCGGCTTTTGTCGTATCGACCTTCTGATTCCACACAAGGCTCTTACCGCCTACTTTATCCACGCTCACATACTTTGCCCCGCTTGGTGCCGTTCTGCTTGCGGCTTCGCCCTCTTCCGGCAGAATGTCATAGGTCTGTCCCTTGTTCAGCTTCATCAGGGCGCTGATTCTATTCTCCTGATTTCGATTTTCCGCCGCCAGCGTGTCGCATTCTCCCCGCAAGCGGTCCACCTCGGTCTGCAGGGCGGCGGCGTTTTGGTTGTACTCCGCCACCTTTGCGGCGTGATTCTGATTGTAGGCTTCCAACTTCTCGGCGGCGTTGCGGTTGTAATCCGTTGTTTGCTGTTCGGCGTTGACGTCGTAGGTGGTCAACTTCTCGGATGCGTTGGCGTTGTACTTGGCTAACTTCAAGTTGTGGTTGTCGTTGTATTCGGTGATTGCACTGTCAACGACTTTCCGGAATTCGCCGATAGCTCCAGTCGACACGCTTTCCATCAGTTCGTTCTTCTCCGCCTCCGTGAAATAGTCCACGCCCTTCACCGGTGTGAACTCCCCGGAATCGGCACGACGTTTGATTTCCTCAATGGCGGCATCCACCCGGGCGGTCAAGGCTTCGAACGTGGTGCGTTCCTCCGGGGTGTAGACATAATCTGGCGGTTTTGGTGCGTAAAGCACCGAAAAACTGTACGCCCGGAAGGTTCCGTCCGGGTAACGTTCATAGCAGGTTTTTCCGCCGTAGGTCTGCAGCACTTCGTCCGGGATTCTGCACCGGGTGCCGTCCGCTTTGATTCGGATTACTTCGTCCCCGATTGGATAGTCCACGAATTGGGCGGATGGGGTTAATTCCACCAATGATTGATTGGTGTCCCACTGGTAGAGCTGTTTTTCTGATTCCATTCTTGCTCCTTTCATTTTTTCAAATAAAAAACCGCCTTTCGGCGGTCTGTAAACTTATTCATCTTCTTGAAGCCTTTTCTCTACGGCTTTCCATATGTATTCACTCATGCTTTCGCCTTTTTCCTTGGCTTTCGCTTTTACGATATCCCTCTTCCCTTTTGCAACCATGATATTGATATGATCATAATTCTTTCGGTTGTATTCGTTTTGGTATTTTATTTGGTCAAACTTTTTTTCGCTTGTCATTTTTCCCGTTCCTGTTATAATAATTGTGTGAATGGGTGCCAGTGGCAAGCCTGACACCCTAGTTATTAGGAGTCCAGCTTTTCAAGCTGGGCTTATTTTTTTATTCGCCTTTTTTCGCCATGCTTCGAACTTCTTCAATGGCTTTCTTTACTTCTTCCATATCCTTGCAAGACTCGAACTTGTCTGCTACAAGGTTAAGGATTACATTCATCTGATTGTCTGTCATAGGTTCGTTCATGCTGTCTCCTTTCTATGCTTGCCCATTACTCGCTGAATCGTTTCCTTATCAACTGTCTATATTATATATAATATTAAGTAATATGTCAAGCATATTTCAGAAATTTTTTGAGAAAATTTTGAACCCTACGCTCCGCCGCCCGGCTGTCCACCGGTGCTGCTACCGCCGGTGAAGGTCCCGTCTGTGATGTATGTGAATATTCCTATGGCGTCGCTGCCTTTCGCCAGTTCGTCACTCCCGCAATTCCGGACGGTGAACGCGCCGTCTTGCGACACGAACGACACGTTGGCATTGTCGCCGTAGTAGGACACGGCTCGGAGCCCGGTTGTGGTCACCGGCCTTGGAATTCCGTCGATGGTTCCGGTTGCGATATTCTTGCCCGGACCAACCGCGGCAACTGCGGCAACTTTGAACTCCATCTGCACCAGATTCCCACAACGCCACCATTGCGGTTCCATGGTCACAGTGCCGGTTGTAGCCGTAATCCTGCTCCAACCTTCTGTGATTTCCGTGAAGCTCACTCGATTCCGCCTGTTGTCCTCTGCTGTTAGGCTCTTACAGTTAACAACGCCGCGTGCGCAATCCACACCGCCGTACTTCGATGCGATTGAATTCGAAACAGTAAGATTACCAAAACTGTCAATATTGAGCACATTTTCGAAATCGCTTGAAATCGTGAGCATTTTCCCCGGTACTTTTTCCCCGATAGAAAGAAATGGAGTGTTGTTTTTCGTTGTGTATTCGGCTTTTAGCGACCACACGTTTGCCCAGTCGAATGCTTGAAATTCTTCCGTCGGACGCTCTTCCCTTCCTACGATGTGGATTCCGCCAGCTTCGTCGATTTCGTAGAACGCCGATGAAGAACTGTCGGACGGTATTTCGATTTTGGCTCCGCCCGTCGTTTCAAATTGTAAGGATGTAACGGTTCCCGGGGCGTAATCTGTAGGAAAATAACCGTCATAATATAGACCATATCCAAGCGCCGGCAGGTTATCCCATCTATCGGAGTCGAGTTCTTTCGTCCATATGTGCGTCATTTTCGTGCCGGCTTTGACGATTCCGAAATTTGCAATTTGCGCCGTACCGGAATCCATGCGCACGCCATCAGCTGCGATGGTGACATGGTTCCCGGCGGTTGCTCCGATGGTGGACGTTTCGCCGTATGACGTCAGTGTCTTTTCGCCGTCTTTGATCTCCACGCCGGCGCCAGTTATCTGTACGTTCTTCCCGGCGGGGTCGCCGATTCTGGCAAGGTTCGTTTGTAGGTTGTCCATGTCCACCTCCCCGGCTGTAATGGTTCCGGAAGCTATCTCGCCGGCAGTAATGCTCTTAGCAAGGATAGATTCAGAATCGAACTTCTTGTTCTGCCATGCTCCGCCACTCCACACAAACAGCACCCCGGCGCGGTCGCCGCTTGTGGCGGTCATGGTCTTGAACCACAGGTCGCCTTCCTTGATGTCTCCGGTCGGTTCGGTGGCTTGGTAATAGATGTTATTATTTGCGAAGTTCTTGATGACCTCGCTGGACAATGCCGCCGCCACGATGGAGCCGTTAACTATCTTGTTGCCGTTGATCGATTCGATTTGTGCATTTTTGATGGTTGCGTTTTCAATCTCGGCTTTCGCGATTTTGGCGGCCTCTGCCTCTAACATTTCTGTATTAACGTAGTCCGCTTTGATGTTCTTGATTTCTGCATTGGTGGCTTCGAGGTCCTTGATGGCTGCCTTCTCCGCCACAAGCTCGTTGGTCTTGATTAGCTCGGCGGTTACAATTCGGAACTTTGCGTCGTTTGGTGATGTTGGAGCGTTCGCCTTTTCCGATTCCGTCGGCAGGTATGAGGTGATTTCCGTCAATGTCTCCCCGCCGAAGTCGATACGCTGGGACGATACCAAGATTGTCCGTCCTACCGCATTCAACTCCTTTTTGAGGTTCAGAACTTCGGTTGCTGTTTTCTCCCCGGAGTTCCGAAAGGCGTTGCCCATTGCGACATAGTTCCGATACTCTGCCTCGGACATCACCCGAACGAGGTCACCACACCGAACAGATGGGTCCCACTTAGCTTTTACGTTTGCCCCGATGTACCGGATTCCTTGATACTGCTCAAGGATAGAATCAACGGTCTGCTGGGTGGCGAACGGATTGTAGAATGTGATGGACTGCCCACCGTCCCCAGATTCCATCGTATCGCCCCGGAGGTTGACAGTGCACACCACGCCGTCGATTTGGGTCTCCCCGGCAGAGGTGGTCTTGTAGTCCAGCAGTTCCGGAAGAAGCAGCACTCTGTCGTTGTAAGCGTAGTAGTCTATTCCGAGGGTGTCATCGTCCCCGAAGGTGGCATACCCGCCAACCAGTCCGGCAAGGTATCCGATAGCCTGCCGGAAGGAACAAACTTGATTCCATGTGATGGTCACGTTCTCCTCTTCGGCGAACTCTTCCGGGTCAACTGTCACGCCCAATTCGGCGCACTGGGTCCGAATGTCATCGTAGAACTGCTGAATGGTGCCCGACTTGATCGCCGGCACATAGTCGCCGTGGAGAAGTTGGAAGCCGTCATAGCACCGGAGCGTGATAGAGCCGTCCCTGTTGTTGGTCTGCTTGTACACATAGAACACCCCGAACAGCTCCCAGTCTGCCGGATCCGGAACAGCTTCTTCCTCTGTCACCTCTCCGGTCACCTCTTCGCCGTTCATGGTGTCGAAGAGGTTTGATTCTTCAATGTCATCCTCTGTCTCGGCTTCGGCTTCCTCTTCTGGCGTCATCTCTTCGCCCTCTCCATCATCCACTTCCTCGGTGTCGATGTCGTCGGTCTCATCATTGTCCTCAACGTGTTCGGTTTCTTCGGTGCTCCCGACTTCATCTTCGAGCTTTTCGGCGAGGCTTTCGTCATCTTCGCCGTCCGGCAGGATGTAGAACTCCACCTTGTCACCGTCGAAGCTTGTCTTGTACGGCTTTAAGATTGTCACCGAGAGGGCGGAAGCAGCGCTGTTACCAACTTGAAAACCGTTCCCGGCAGAGGCTTCCAGTGATACCCCGGTAATAGAAGAGGCGGAGCTGGACTGTTCGTCCGTTAGCTCCGCCCCGTTGATTTTGATTTTCGTTTTGTATTTCATTTTTTTATACCTCCGTGAGTGTCACGCTGATGGTCTCGTAGCCACCGCTGTGGTTCTTTTCGACCTTCCGGTCAGACGGAAAAAACACGCCGTTCTTCGCCTTCCCGGTCTGGGGGTCGAGGTACTGCGCTACAAGGTAGTTGTTCTGCAGGTCCATGCCGTTAGTCTTAAGCGATTTGGTTTTATTCAGCACTTCCAGCAGTTCAATGCCTTCCTCTTCCGGTAGCCCGGACCACTCCAGTTCAATGGTCACCACATTAGACCGCACATTCGTAAAAACGTACTTTCCGGAGTTATCGCGCGAGTCGTTGTTGTTCGCCGTGCTCTCGAGATTCTTGCGGATTTCCGCATAGGTCACCGCCACCTTAGTGGGGTGGTGAATCTTTGACGGCGAAGGTGTAGCCGCTTCCCCGCTGTAGAACACATCCCCGAAGTAGGCGTAGGTTCTGCCCTCTGCCTCATCATAAGTCGTGTATGTGGTAGTGGTGATTGGCTTGTCCCGGTACTGGAGCTTGTAGAAATACGGCTTCGTGGTGTTGTTATAGGTGTACTTATACATCTTTTTCTTTTTGCCCTTCCGGAGGCTCTTCGGCTTGCTGTAGGTAACGGTTCCGGCAAGGCAGTACCTCACTTCGACCGTCCGTTCTACGCCGTCAATCTGCCGGACGGCAGTCGCCGGGATGGTGGTGCCGGCAATCTCCACGTTTGTCTTGCTCTGCTTCCACTTCCCGGCGGTTCCACGTTTGCCGCCCTTCGCGCTCTTACTGTACTTCACTTTTTTTGCCGAGGCTCGCACCGGTTTTTTTAATTTGGTCCACGCTGTCTGCGCACCCCATGCCCACGAGATCACGGCTCCGCCCTTTCGGACTTCGGAGACCCCCGAGCCTCCAATGTAGTAGATTTGTGTCTGTGCCATTTAACCCTCCTAAACCCCGATTGGGTTAATCCCGGTGATGATGGTCTGACCGTTAACGTACTCAACGACTGCCTCGCCGAGAACCTTGCCGTCGAGGTTGATAACAATAGTTACGGTTCCGCCGCTCGTGTCCACTGTTCTCAGCTGAGCAGCAACTGTTCCGACAATGTCGCCGCCAAGACTGTCAAAGCGCTTCCAGAATGGGTTCAGCGGAAGCGCTGCTTCCGGTCCGGCTTCCCCGAATCCGTGCTGTCCGATGATGGTCGGCTGGGTAAAGATGGCGCCCTTAGCGTGCCAGCCTACCCGGAACCCGGTCGGGTACTTAATGGAACCGAGCTTCCCGAAGCTCTTGGAGGACCAGTTTAGCCCGATGGTCGGGGTCTTGATGTTGGACATGAGTCGCCCAATCCGGAGCGGGAACCAGCCCTTGATAGAGTTGATGATTCCCCGGAGCGTGGACCGCGCCGCCTGAATCGGAGCTGTCATTCGGTGCCTAATGGAGTTCCAGACCCCGGACACCTTTCCGGCAAGCCCCGGGACTCCGACAACCCGCCCGATTACATTAATGTAGCCCCGGATGAGGTTTTTCGCCGTCTGTACCGGGTGAGTGATAGCGTTCTTGATTGCAGCCCATATGGAAGCCGTGAACGACTTGAAACTTTGAAATTTGGCTTTTGCACCTTCCACAAAACTCGAAATGGTCGCTTTTACGCTTCCCCATGTCTTTTTCGCACTCGCCTTGATTTTATCCCAGTTCTTATAGAGCTGTACTCCGTAGGCAACAACCACGCCGATCGCAAACCCGGCGGCTACCATCGGAACGGAGATCGCACCCAGCACCGGAGCAAGTACCCCAGCCGCCACCACGATTCCACCGAGGGTTGTAATGAGCGGACCGGCTACAGCAAGGAACGCCGTTACACCCACAGCAATCTTCGCCAGAACCGGATGAGATTCGAGGAACCCCACGAGGCTTTCGATTTTTGGGAGAAGGTTGGCGCTTACCCACTTAGCAATCGAGCCGATTGCCGGCATGAGCGTTGCCCCAAGCTTCTCTCCGATGTCCCCGAGTGTGTTCTTCGCTTGCTGAAGCTTCCCGGCGTCCGTCTTCGCGAACTCTTCGTTCATGTTGCCCACGTTGTCGGTAATGACTTTAGCGAGCGTTGACGCTCGTTCCTGTTCGTTGCCGTACTTCAGGACTTTGGCTTGCGCGTCCGTGAAGGTGATACCCACACGGGTAAGCGCTCCGGTCTGCCCCTGCATTGCCTTACCCATCAGGTTGGCAATACCGACGGCGTCCTGTGTGGTGCCGTTGAGTCCGTGCTGTTGAACCAGCAGGTTATCCATCGCCGGGAGCAATGCGTCCACCGTCTTCGGGTACTTTGCAAAGGTTGCGAGCTGTTGTGCCCCGGAGAGGGTCACTTCATCGCCCACGACCCCTTGTTTTTGAATTGCCGAGGCGAGCTCCATGGTTGACTTGGCCGCCTTCTTGGTAGCTCCCATTCTGTCCCTGTAGATGGTGGTAAGCTTAAGCTCTGCCTGTGCTTGGGTCTCTGCCAGCTCGATGTACTTGTGTCCGAGAACACTGAGGCCTGCACCTGCCGCCGTCATTCCGGCGCCGATTTTTGCGATTTTCGCCCCGGTGGCTTTCAGCGCTCCGCCGAACTTATCACTGAACGCTTTCCCGGAGGAAGTGCCCGCGGAGTCCGCTTCGCCCTTCATGATTCCTTCAATGGAGCCCTTAATCCCCTGCGCTGAAGGTATGATTTGCACGTATGCAGTTCCTATAGTGTTAGCCATCGCTGTCCCGTCCTTTCGTTAAGTTCGCCCACGCGTTCCGGAAGTCCTCTCCGGAAGAATAGGAAGTTTTCTTTTGCTCTTCCTTCTGCCCTCTTCCGTAGATGATGTCTGTGAGAAGCGCCGGGCACTCTTCCGGTTCTTCCCTTAAGCTGTTCACAAATAGCGCTAGGCAGTCCGCCGCTTTGGCGGCTGAAATAAAGCAAGGGACTTCCTCTTTCACCTCGCCGAGCTTGAGGCGGATTCTGCTGTCACCTCTAAGGCCATAGGCGAGCGTTGCGGCATAGGGCACCGGCAACGCTCTGTAGTCGTAGATGTGATAGGTTTCCGCAAAGTCGCAAATCAAGGCAGATTCATCCGTCTCAATCATCACGGCGAGGGTTAAGAGTTTTTTACTGGTTCATCCTCTTCCGTGAAGGCTTCCAGAATGTCGTCAAGCTCTTCCGCCAGCCGCTCCATGGAGTCGCCGCAGTGAGCGTAGAGTTCGGCGGCGTGCTTCTCGCCCAGAAGTCCCTCGATCACGTCGAAGATGACCTCATACTTCCCAGTCTCAAGCTTCGCCACGTTCCGCGCCCATGTGATGGAGTCCTCCACGCCTTTCCGCGTGTGGAACTTGAAACCGGTCTTAGTCTGTCCTTCCATCATTCTACTCACCTGCCTTCGCTACGTACTGGGTGTGCAGTGCTCCATCAGCTTCTACAGCTGTGATGGTAATCTCGTAGCCCATGAGGTCGTCATCCTTAAGGGACACCTCGCCCACGTCGCTGACCTTTGCGTTAGGGTATACATAGCGGACTGCCCGTCCGTTCTGGATGGTGTCGATTACCCACGCATGAGCCCCGAGTTCGTCCGCCTTGGTCACTGCCTTGATTCCGTTGGTTTCCGTTGTTACGTTATCCGGACCGCAAACAACCTTCAGAACCTCCGGGTTCAAGACTTCCACAAGTGTGAACTTCGCGGTGTCTTCCACCTCTTTCTGGAGGGTTGCGATAGTCACGCCGCCCCATCCCTTCTTTGACTCTACACTCCGGGACGTCCCCAGTGTTACGCCGTCGTCTGAGATGAAGCCGAGGTTTGTAAAGGCTGCATCCAGTACGGTAGAGGCGTCCGTCGGAAGGGTAGAGCCCACCGAAGCCACGAAGATGGCTCCGTTTACTTTTGGTTTTCCTGCCGCCACGTTGGCGGTGTTGTTGTTCGTCATACTTATCCCCTTTCTACGGTCACAAAGTCAAAAACGCTTTGGTACCTGTGCTTTTTTCTTCTTTCGTCGGTATAGTTGTAATTGGACGCCAGCTTGATAGATGTGACTTCGTTGTCTTCTATCAGTGAGAAGATTCCCTTCTGCACTGACTCGTCAAGATCCATCACGTCCACAAGATTATCGCCGTAGCTCTGGAAAGCCAGCGACTCACGGCGGAGGTGATTTTGCACGCTTCCACCAACTTTCTCGATTACAACAAATTTCTCCGGAAGCTCCGGAAAGTCATCCGGAACCTTTGGGAATCCGAAGAGAACCGGGACTTTTATTTTTTTGGCTAGGTGCTTCCTAACCTTCTTCTCAATCATTGCCTTACCACCTTCTCGAGTGTGTTGTGTGCTAAGTTGTCATAGAAGGCGGTGTCGTCCCCTGGGTACACGGCGGCGCCGGTACGTTCCGGGTAGTTCCGCACCTCTACGGCGTAGCCCTCTCCGGCAGATTCTGCCATGCGTTTGGCTCTCTCCATGCATTCGCCCGCGATTTCCTCGGACTTTAGCAGCTCCCGAACACCTTTACTGTTCAGAACAAACCTGTTCTTACTCATAGCGTTCCACCTTCACTTTCTTGTTCCACCGGAGGGGAATCATCCCTTCGATTCCCTCCACCGGTTCCCCGAAGGTTCGGAACTTCCGCCCGAAGAACTCAACTTTTCGGTCTCTCCACTCGTGCGTGTCACCTTTTGGGATCGCGAGCGTGTAGGCAAGTCTCTTCCCGGTGAGGTTTAAGGTGTCCGTCACATCGGAGCCTTCCGGCTCACCGACGAGGACATCATTCACCACTTCCGGGAGTTCTTCGTATACCGGAGCACCGAACTCGTCCTCCCCTACTTTGTTTTTCGTGTAGAGGATTATAGATATTCCCCTGAGTCTCCCCATAGTTTCATGCCTCCCATCTTTTGGCGCTTCAGCCCGAGCCGGGCAAGTTCTGCCTTTTTGATGAACACTCCGCCGCCCGGAACTAAGTACGTCCCGGAGTAGGAGTACCCCATTGCGGACTCCGTGAACTGAGACACCGGCTCCTGATTGGTCGGGGTTGCCAACGCCCTTGCCACAACGTCCACCGTCACGGACGCGGCAACGTCTGCAAGGTACGGCTTCTGCTGAATCATAAGGTCGATGTCTTTCCCGACTTTGTCCGCTTCAGAGCGGAGGATGGAGGACACCTTTTGAAGTAAGGCAGAGGCTCGCTCTTCCTCTTCCGGCGTTAAGGCTCTCCATAGCTTACGAATGTCTTCGATTGTTGCGAAGTTATCCATTCTTTTTCACTTCCTTCTTCTGGGTCTTCTTGGGAGGCTTCTTTTCGGCTGGATTCAGCTCTTCCCAGTCTTCCCCATGGCACACCGAAGCGGTCTCAATGACCGCCCCGGTTCTGCTGTTCTGATACCTATGCATTCTTGACGCGTGCGAAAGACTTCGGGTCCAGAATACCCCAGCCGAGGTAGATTTCTGCCCTCAGATAAATCTGATTAGAGCCTTTCAGGTCCACGCCGGAGTTGTCCGGGTCGCCGTACGGGATTACCTCGAGAGGTACTTCCTTCGCATAACCCCACTTCAACATGTTCTCGAAGTCGCCCACGATTGCCTGGTCGGTATCGCCGACAGATACGGTCTTGTTGAAGTCTACCGGCAGACCGTTCACGGTTCCCGGGTTTCCGCCCCAAGCCAAATCCGGATAAAGTCTCTCGCCTGCGGTAGTCTTCAGCGCGGCCAGTGCCTGTCTTACTGCCGGGGAGCCAGCCAGTCCGGTTACTTCTCCGTCAGAGCCTTCCACCAGTGCAATGGCTGCTTCGATGTTCGCGTCCACCGTTGCCGCCGCATAGTCTACGGTCTGAGTCACCACCTTGTCGAGGCAGTTGCTGCCGATCACGTCGGAAGCGGTGCTGGTTCTCGGGTTCAGGCCGTGGAATGCGGCGATGTCAAGACCTCTTGCTACCTTTTTCGCGAAGCCGTCATTGAAGGCCTGCAGAATATTCAGCTGAGCCTCTTCAGTTGCGGTCATGAACTCATCGGATACCCTTGCACCATATTCAAATTTAATCGGCGCGATTACCACCGGGGTGATGGTCAGCCCGCCGTGGGACTTCTTTCCGTTCTCTGCCACGATGTCAATGTCGGAGTCCAGTGAGAAGGTGAATTCCTTGTTTCCGGTGAAAGATACCGGGGTCTGCTTGGAGAGCAGTGCGATAGAAGAATGACCTTTTACCTTCGTCACGAGGTCATTCACAAGCTTAGGGTCGAACATAGTTCCTTTTGTTCCAATTGGCATATTTTATTCTCCTTTCAAATTCTGCAGCATACTCTTGAGAGCTGCCTTCGTGTCGTCTTTGTCTCCGTCACCAGAAGAGAACTGAGTCCTCTGCACTGTTACATTGCCCACTACGGCTTTCAGTGCTTCAGCGTCCTTCTTGATGTCCTCTTCCGTGTCTCCGGAGAGCCTGTTCGCCAGCTCGACAGATAAACCGCATTCTCGTGCAATCCGGGTTTTTACCGAGTCCGCCTCGTACTTCTGCACTTTTGTGGTGAGGTCTGCAATCTTCGCCTCATTGGCGGTCTTTGCGGCTTTTGCCGTTTCGAGCTCATCGGTTAAGCTTGTGATTTTGCTCTCCTTCTCTTCCAGCTTAGTGGTAAGAGTATCGAGCTCATCAAGCTTGTCTTGAAACTCGGCTTTAGCCGCCTCTTTCGCCTTTGCGATTCTTGTGCCGATTACCTTGTCCAGCTGTTCTTGTGTTTCAATTACTTCGAAACTCATAGTTTTCTCCTTTTCCGTTTTCCCGCGTCCGGTAATTTGTGTATTATAAGAGGCGGCAGATTGCCGCCTTTATAACCGTTAATAACTGATTTTCTGTTTTCTCCGAGGTTTGTCCTCGTGGCACGCCCAATAGGCAAGCGCCACGCTCTCCACCAGTGTCACATCGACGGTATCCTTGATGGTCCGGTACCCGAACCCTCCGGAACTTCCTATGGCTCGGTGCTCACAGTTAGACACCGACTGGGCAAGGCTTGGCTGTCCGGTATGGCAGATTTCGCCGCCGAATACACCCTGTTCGAACAGAGAGTTCGCCACGATCACCTCGCTTACTGCCGGCAGTATCACATTTCTGGCCTTTGCTATTTTCAGCCCATCTGCCAGAATCTTCTGGGAGCCATTAGCTCCATCCACTACAATCTTCCGGGGCTCCATGTCTCGGAGGTACGAGATTAACCACGCGCCCCCATCTCGGGCAGAGCGGCAATCTACCGACTCCACGAATACCTTCTTCCCGGAGGTCTTCACCGCGACGGAGAGGGATACCGTTGTACTGTCCCGGCTGAACTTTACGGCGGCGTAAATGTCGCCCGTAAGCTTCGGAAGCTTCGGCACTTCCAAAGCGTTCCATTCTTTTTCTGTGATTGCTGATTTCAGGTTGTAGCGGATCCAGAGCCCGAGCCTCTGCACGTTGAAGTCTACCGTGTCCGGTCCTATCTCATCTGTAACACTTCGCTCTGTGAATACCGTCCCGAGAGATGGATTAGTTCTGTACCATGCCTCTTCGTCGTTTGGGTCAGTCATGGACTCGACCGACCATTCCGCCCAGCCGGAATTCTTTGCCTCACCGGCGAGAACGGATTCTCTGAACTTCTGGAAGACTGTTCCGGAAGACACTACCGTGGGCGGCGTTCCGCAAAAAATCGTCTGCGGATTCTTCGAAGATGTGACAACATACTTCAGCGCCGACTCTTGGTCGTCCGTGTATTCTTGCGCCTCGTCAATGACGAGAAGGTCGAACCCTTCGCCCAGTCCGCCCTTACTTGAGCGGGTTCGGAAGCTGATTCGACCGCCGCCTTTGCCCTTCATGATGATACGCTCGAGCCCGAACTGCTTGACTGTCTTGTAGTCCTTCCCTTCTTCCAGTCCGGTCTCTGCCAGTGCCTCACAGAGCCGTTCCCACGCAGAGTGCGAAGTTGAAGTCCTGTGAGCGGTGTGAGCTATCTCTTCCCCATGGGTGAGACCATAGAGTTCCCGCATTACCACAACTTCATTCTTTCCATTGCGGCGGGGGACGGAATACCCGTATTTGGTGTGAGTCCAAAGACCTTCCTCGTTCACCGCCATCATGTCGCAGAGAATGAGTTCCTGCCACTCTTGAGCGGTTTTCCCTGTCGTGTTATAGAGACTTGCCGCCTCGAGCCCTAAAGTCTCGGAGTATGGGAGCGCGAAGGACTCGGTCGGAGTTTGCCGCCCTTTCCTTTTGTCTGCCATTGCTCCGCCTCCTTATCACTCGCCGTACACCAGTGCCCGCTCTCGGTCCGATAGCTCCACCAGCGTCCCGCTTTGCTCCAGCTCCAATTCCTTGGTTTTCGCTTCCAGTTCTTTGGCTTTGTCAAGTCTCCGGACGGCTTCTGCCGTCAATAGAAACCCACCGCCGAACACGCTTGCACCCGGCGGCATGTTGTCGAGCTTATTACACCGGCGAAGCTCCTCCGGAGCAAAGCAGACGTCCACGCCATACCTTGCAAGCTTGCAAAGCCTTGCCGTTGTTACCAGTTCCTTCGGGTACCGCCAGCTCGTTAGGTGCTTCAGTTTTCTCGCCTTGATTCGATTCTGTCGGTTTACGCTGTCGAGATTCTTCCTAAGCTCCGAATCCGTCCGAAGGCACGGAGCTTCTAAATTCGTCACGAAACTCGTTGATACCGAAGCGCCGTTCTCATAGACTATATCTATGCCGCAAGCTATGTGCGTCTCCATTCCATAGTCAACCCCTCTTGCTCCGTTGTTGGCGGGGCAGAACAGGAAGAAGGGCACACTGTGCTCAACATAAAAATCTTTAATTTTTTTCAAAATTGAAAAAGGTGGGTTATCCACCACCACCTTTCCGGTGTAGTCCTCTGCCTGAAAGTCTCCGCCCGGGTAGAATGGCCGGACGAATGCGCCCGGATCCAGACCATAGCGATCGGATACATAGTCCCGAACAACCTCGTAGATGTTCCCGGGGGTGTAGCAGTCGTCCGTTGTTCTTTTCGGCTTGGCACTCTCCACCAGTTCCTCGTAAGTTTTATTTATTGCCATTTTTTGTCCTTTTCGATTCTCCGTTTCTTTTTGGTTCTCGCCGTCAATAGGTCATCAGCTTCAATCTGTTTGAACTTTTCAACCCTCGCATTCCGATGGATCGAGAACTTCTTCTTGCTCCATACATCCGTGTAGCCACTCTCGTCACGGAAGGTGACCACGCAGGTGCAATTGTCGTGCCGGCGAAAGATGTCAGCGGGGTGAGAGCCGTACTCCCACTCTCCAACCATGGCACTGCACCATGCACAACAACCACCAATAGCTTCCCGGATGATAATCTGCTTCATCCCGGCTTCTGCTCTTGCGGTCGCGTTGGTCTCCACGAAGTCGTTATAGAAGCAACCGATGATGTTCTCCATGGCTCCGGTGGCGAGAATCCGCTTAAGTTCTTCAAGATTCTTCATTGTCTTCACGCTCCTTCATGCTCCGGCTAACCACGAGGTCAAGATAGCTCTTGACTCTGTACTTCGGGAACGGCGGGGTCTTGATGGCAATGTGCCGCCCCGCCTTTTCATCTTGCACCCGCTTTTGTTCCACTGCCGCCGCCATCACAACATCGTAGGCTTCTTCGAATAACGGAGTCAAAACCGACTCTGCAATGTTCCAGTACAAGGTTCCATCCGGGAGAGCTGCTTCTGTGATTGTTTGGGTTGCCGCCTTGGATGCACACTTCGCTACTCGCGCCGTGTACAGCGCACAATCCCGTTCTACCATCTTCCCGGCTTTCAGCTTCTTCCTATAGCTCCGGATTGTCGGGTCAGTTGCCAGTAGCTGTCGGAACCTGCGGAGAAGTTGCTCCGAGAGTTCCGGAGTTATATCCTTCATCTTCTTCACTTCCTCCCATCTTCTTTATTCCCGTAAGGTCGCCCATTACGTCCTCGGTGATGTAGCCGTCAATGGCTTGATTCAGCTTCAGTACTCCGTCACCGATGGAGCTGAGCATGGAGGCATCCGGCTCGAAGATTGGCTCCCATGCCGGCACCGCTTTACATGCCGCGCTCCGGCTGTACATGAAGTCGTCCCTGAGGCACGCCGCAAGATACCCAGCGTTCCGGAATCCGGAAGCAAACGACCTTTGGGCTGCCCTCGCCGTAAGCCTTAACGAATCGTGCGCCGCCTTGATGGCGTCGGCACTCGCCGGGTTGGACGTTGGAAACCCTAGGTCGTCAAGGGTGAGCCCGGTTTCTGCCGCAAACAGCGAAGCGAACATCTTCAAATGGTCTACATGCGGCGTCATGGACTGCTGCATGAACTGCCCGAAGCTCGGACTGTCCCCATCTTCGTCTTTTGTTGCTATCATCATCGCCGATACGGCAGCGCTCCACTGGTTCAGCATTTCCACATCTTCAGAGAATCCAGAAGCCCACTTTTGAGGAAAAGAAAAGAACTCGGCAGAAATCTCCGACCGTTTCACGGTCCGAGCCGCTGAGTTCACGATGGACATGCACGCCCGACTGATTCTTGAATGTCCGAATGGCCTCTTTGCCCCCGGTCTGTAGATGATCGGGACAAGCAGAGGAAAATCAACCCTGTGCTTGATTTCATCTTTGTACTTTCCCGCTTTGTTGATGATGGTCGTCATGTTCGGTTCGAAGTAAGCTTCGACCGTTGGAATTCCGTAGTCGTCTCTCTCGAGAACGGCGTAACCTTCATAGAGTAATCCAGTGACTGGGTTGATTCTGCCGGTCGCATTGGCTCCGTCTATGACCTGTAGTTCTGGGATACCTCCTGCCTTCTCCGGCGGCTGGATATAAATAAACGAGCACGAAGCAATCAGTGCCGACAGCTCCGACGACCGGAACAATACGTCCGGGTTATTCATCGCGAAAATCTCATTCATATCAAGAAAATCATCCCGGAACTCGTTAAATACAACTCTGTCCGCCAGTGAATCCACCGCCTTGGCACACCAACCGAGGCACGAGCTGTAGGCTCTGAGTTCCGGCGGTGTGCTGATTGCAAAGTCCGGCGCATGGTTCTTCATGTCATAGAATCTATAGCGTAGATTAACTCTAGACCGCTTGCGGTTCAGTTTCGTTCTAAGGTACTCGATACCTCTCAATTCACTCATGTTTACCTCTTACAAAAATTCATTCTAAATTGAATTTAATATCAAATTCAGCGAGAAATATTCGTAGTGACGGCGTGAAGTCCGAGGGGGTGGGGATGGGGGTACCCCTACCCCCTTACATAAAAAAGAGAAACGACAGAGCACTCGCTGAACACTCTTCGCTTCTCTTCTTTTTGCTTCAATCTTTACTCTTCCGGTTCCTTCCGTACATTCTCCAGTCCGTAGACTGAGGAAGGTCCCGGTTGCTGATAACAACCGTAGCCTTTACCTTGCTCCTCACCATCAGCTTGTCAGACTTCTGCCTGTTGCAAGCCATGTGGGCCAGCTGAAGGTTATCAATGTCCGAGGGGTGCCCGCCTTTGGACACCGGTATAATGTGGTCTATGCACGGGCTCATCGGATGGGGGTACCGCAGTTTGAAGTCCACGGGCCTTCCGCATATACCGCACACTGATTGCGTGGCGTAGATTTTCTTTTTGTTCCGCTCGAACGCAAGGCGGTGGGTTCCGTCTTGATCCGGTCGCTTTCGTCCTCCAGCCATTACTTCACTTCGTTCCAGTCTGCTCCGAACCTGTTAATGATTTCGGCGAAGGCCTCAACGTCGTGCTTCCGAACGAACGTACCTCCGTCGTCCTTGACTCCGATGTGGAGAAGTTCGTGGAACAGAAGGATTCTCATTTGCCCATCGTCCAGCCCTTCACAATTCGGTTCATAGAACGTAACAAGGAAATCGTAAGGGCAGAAGGTATGCCAGTACTCCGGAACCTTCCGGCAGTCCGCAAAGACTACGCCATCCCCTCCCGGTCTTTTCTTCTTCTGCGTGCTTGCTACGATTCCAACCGCGATCCCGTTCTCATTGATGTGTGCCAGCTTCTTCTCTGTCTCGAGAAGGCTCTGAAGGTCTGCGTTGTAGTTATCTGTTTTTCTGAATTCTGCCATTTTGTTTTTCCTCCTGTAATCTGATTAAAAAAAATAAAGGCGCGCTGTGAATATTGGTTAATGAAGAAAATGGAAACAATTACCGTCATGGTAGGCTATACTCTGCGAAGTACTTCCTTTCTTTTTATCAATGGGTTATTTATGGTTTGTTGTGCGCGCCTTTATGGCTTAGTTGTTACCTCCCGACTCGCCTAAAAAGAAAAGCGCCACCTTTCGGCGGTCGCTTCTCTTTGGCTAGCATTAGGAGGATTCAATCAGATGGCTTCGAGCTCTCTTACTCTTGCCACCATAATACTACCATAGAGAAGTGGTCACCCGACTTCCAATTAAGTCACACGGTATACAATTAACTCACTTCATTTATAATTTTTTGCACGCTTGCCAGCGCTCTCCCATGGAGGGTCGTGACGGATGAGTAGCTTTTCCCAAGCTCGTCGGCGATTGTGTAGAGGTCTTTCCCCTGCACGTAGCGTCGGTAGAGAAGGTCGTATTCTGCCACCGGAAGCTTCTCGATGGTTGCTATAAGTTCCCTTCTCTTCCTCGTCAGTTCCTCCGCCATCTCCACAAGCTCCGCTTGACTGTCTACGTAGCTGCATACGGCATCCTCCATCTTGCTTCTGCCTCCGGAGGTCTGCACGCGCTCCCCGCCGAAAGAGCTGGTGATTCCGGTCGCAACCATGCGCCAGTGCTCCAGCTCGCTCAGCTTGTTCTCGATAAGCTTGTCGAGCTTCCGGATTTGATTGAGGTATTCTTTTGCCGTCACTGCTTTTCTCCTTTCAGCATTGCTTCGATTTCCCCGAAGTCTTCTCTCAGCTTTTTCCTTCTCATGCTTTCGCCGTCTATCTTTAACGGATGACACCGTTCAAGGATTCGGTCGTAGATTCTTCCGCTCGCCACATCCTCCGGCTTCTTGAGCTGTTCCGCTGTTAGGTTCGTGGTTACGATCATCGGTTTCCCGCTTCGGTAGCGTGAATCAATCACATTGAAAATCTGTTCCTTCATGAACTCCGACTGCCGTTCCGCTCCGAGGTCGTCAATGATGAGAAGGTTGTAATTCTCGGCGAGGTCGTCAATATACTTTTGCCGCCCTTGAAATGACTCTTGCAGGTTGTTCACGATATTCCCGAAGTTGGTCATTCTCACTTTGTAGCCCTTGTCTATAAGAGCGTTTGCTACACAAGCGGCAACGTGGGTCTTCCCTGTTCCCACCGAGCCATAGAGAAGAAGCCCGGTTTTCCGTTTATAGAACGCTTCGAAGCTATCCGCATAGCGTTTCGCCTTCCAGAGGTGTTCGCTCCACTCAGAGCTTCCGAAGGTGCACCCTGCCAGTCCGCTTCCATCGAAGCAGCTCTTTCGGTTCCGCTCAATGCTCCGCCGTCTCTTCTGGTTCTCTGCCCGGTCACGCTCTTCTGCCATGCATGAGCAGAGTGGGTGAACAATCATCTCCCCGGGCTTTCCTTTCATGATGACCATCTCCCGAATCCCTCCGCACTTAGCACACCGGAGAACTCCGTCCAGTCCCCTTATGCAGTTCTCGGGCGGGTCTGCCCGGGTGGCAATGTCTTTCGTTTCAATCATGCTTTATACCTCCTAACTCAGAATAGGTCGTCGAGGTCGTTCATATTCTTTCCCATCGGCGCCTCTTTATTGTCATAGTTTCCGTCCAGTATCTTGGCGATGTTCGCGTCCTTTACCATCCAGTCGAAGTTTGCGCTCCAATCCCTTTTATTTTTTCCTTTCAGGAAGTCGCTTGCCTCTGCCTTCCTGAAGGCTTCCAGCAGGTCATCCATTGAATAGGTGTTCAGCCTTGCCCGGACGGATCTCTTCCTTGCTTCTGACATGGTTTTGATTTCCGGGAAAGAGGGGCAGAGGCGGTTGAAGCTGTCCTTGACAGCTTCGTAGTCTATAACCTTACCTAACCTATCCTTACCTAACCTATCCTTACCTAACCTATCCTGTGGTTCCAAGTTGGAGACAGTTGTCTCCGCTTTGTCTCCGTTTTGGTTCCGCTGTGGTTCCAAGTTGGAGACAGTTGTCTCCAATTCCGGAACTGAATCGCGAACAACATAGGCCCCTTCAATATTCGCAAGTTGTGCCAGCTCTTTTTTATTTGCAGTCTCTGTATATCTGTCTTTTTTTATTTTGTTGTGAATATTCCAGTGAGTAACAACAACGACCCCAGCCTCTGGGAACGGAATGATAAACCCTCTCGTGATGAGCATGTTCATATCATCGTCATGGCACCCGCACATCCTCGTGAGCGACTTCGGGTTGTTGATAAACCCATCATCGTCCGCTCTTAGAGCAAGGTGAAAGTATAAGAGCTGGGAAGTCGCTGGCATATTCAGGAACAAATCAGAGTCAACAATCGTCTTCGAGAACATCCGCCTCTCTGCCATCTTCATCACCTACTTTCTTAATGACTCCCTTCCGGAGCAGTTCAACGTCCGCCCGGTAAGTTGTGCACGGGTGGAGAGCCTCTGCCCTTGTCCTTGCTTCCGCCTCTTCACTGTGGATTGGGGCGAAGCTGTCGGTCAGCGGTTCCGCCGGAGCATAGAAACGCCTATAGAGCTTTTCCTTATTCATGGCGCGCCGCCTTTTCGTCCTCCACTAATTCGCAGTGCGGCTCTTCGTATTCTTCGTCAAGCCAAAAGGCGAACATCTTCGAGCAGCCTATACAATTGTATTTATCGCAGAATTCGTCCGCACTTAGGTCGAGTGGTTTAGACAATATGAAGTGACCTCACATTTGTAGCAACGTGGATTTACCCGTATACT
>OLRJ01001079.1_pt1 | contig 24328 bp, 25 predicted proteins | sample 1672741 | NCBI WGS metagenome assembly OLRJ01 (sample SAMEA3136719, study PRJEB25190) | human gut metagenome | biome: human gut; feature: human-associated habitat; material: faeces | place: Austria | collected 2013
TGGGGGGCCCGTCCGGCGGCGCGGGCGGCGGCCTGGGCCTGGCTGGACATGAGCTGGAAGGAGTTCTTGCGGATCTCTTCCTCCACATGGGCGCAGATGTCCGGGTGGTCCTTCAGGTATTGCTTGGCGGCGTCCTTGCCCTGGCCGATGCGCTCATCGCCCATGGAGAACCAGGAGCCGCTCTTGTGGATGATGTCCAGCTTCACAGCCAGGTCCACCAGCTCCCCGTACTTGGAGATGCCCTCGCCGTACATGATGTCGAACTCGGCCTCCCGGAAGGGGGGCGCGACCTTGTTCTTGACGATCTTGGCGCGGGTGCGGTTGCCGATGACCTCGCTGCCGTCCTTGATGGCCTCGATGCGGCGGACCTCCATGCGGACGGAGGAGTAGAACTTCAGGGCGCGGCCGCCGGTGGTGACCTCAGGGTTGCCGTAGACCACGCCGACCTTTTCCCGCAGCTGGTTGATGAAGATGACCACGCAGTGGGTCTTAGAGATAGACCCGGCCAGCTTCCGCAGGGCCTGGCTCATCAGGCGGGCCAGCAGGCCCACGTGGGCGTCGCCCATGTCGCCCTCGATCTCGGCGCGGGGGACCAGGGCGGCCACGGAGTCCACGACGATCACGTCCAGAGCGCCGGAGCGGACCAGGGCTTCACAGATCTCCAAACCCTGCTCGCCGGTGTCCGGCTGGGAGATGAGCATGTTGTCGATGTCCACGCCCAGGGCGCGGGCATAGGTGGGGTCCAGGGCGTGCTCGGCGTCGATGAAGGCGACCTCACCGCCTTGCTTCTGGGCCTCTGCCACGATGTGCAGGGCCAGGGTAGTTTTACCGGAGGATTCCGGGCCGTAAATTTCGATGATCCGGCCGCGTGGTACGCCGCCGATGCCCAGGGCCAGGTCCAGGGCCAGGGAACCGGTGGGGATGCTCTCGACCTTCACATTGGGGTTGGCACCCAGGCGCATGATGGCACCCTTGCCGTAGGCCTTTTCGATCTGGGCCATGGCGGTCTCCAGCGCCTTCTTTTTGTCAGAGGCGGGCGCGGCGGCCTCAAGAGGTTTCTTTTTTTCTGCCATGTGTTTGTTATCCTTCCTCCGGGTCGGCGTCTGGCTCTGGGTGCTCGAAGGGCCGCTGGCCCTCGACCACCCGGTCGATGCCGCCGGTGTCGCGGGTGATTCGGATGTTTTCATAGCCGGCATTGACCAGCATCCAGGCCACGTCCTCGGACTGGCCGACGCCCACCTCGTAGAGCAGATGCCCGCCGGGCTTCAGGGCGGGCTTCCAGAGGGTGGTCACGGCCCGGTAGAAGTCCAGGCCGTCGCTGCCGCCGTCCAGGGCCAGCATGGGCTCGTAATCCTTGACGGAGCGGTCCAGGGCCGGCAGGTCCCCGGTGGGGATATAAGGGGGGTTGCAGACCAGCGCGTCAAACTGCCCCAAGGTGTGGCTGGGGGGCTGGAGGGCGTCGCCCTTTAAGTAGACGGCCCGGCCCGTGAGCTTGTGGCGGCGAATGTTTCGCTTGCACAGGTCCAGGGCTCCGTCGGACAGGTCCACCAGGATGGCGCGGGTGTTTTTCAGCGTGGCGGCGATGGAAAGCCCCACGCAGCCCGTCCCGGCGCACAGGTCCAGCACGCGGGTGTGGCCAGGGTGTTCTTTCAGGCGGCTGATGGCCAGCTGGGCCAGCATCTCCGTGTCCACTCTGGGGATGAGGGCGGCCGGATTGACGAAGAACCGCAGGCCCATGAAATCCCACTCGCCGATGATGTAGGCGATGGGTTCCCCTGCCAGACGCCGGTCCATGTACTTCTCGATGGTTTCAGCGATGGCGTCGGTGGTGTACAGGGAAAAGTCCCGGTAGAGCTGCTCCGGGGTCTTGCCGGCGGCGGCACAGATGAGGTCCTGAGCCTCCAGCTTGTTGGCTTCGTCGTCCACGCCGGCGGCCCGCAGGGCCGCCCGCGCAGCGTGCATCAAATCATGATAGGTGATGGTCACACCGTTCCCCCCAATCAGAAATCAAATGGTATTACATCCTGGGATCACCAGGCGTCGGCCCCCTTCTCCTGGGGCAGGACCAGCTTCAGGGCGTGGATCGCCACCTCCAGCATGGAGTCGTCCGGCTCGAAGGTCGTGAAGTTCTGCATCCAAAGGCCGGGTGCGGCCAGGATCTTCGTGAACCAGTTGTCGTGAGCCCCTACGAAATGGTTGATCTCATAGGTCACGCCCACCACCACGGGCACCAGGGCCAGATGCAGCAGGATGCGCACCAGGGGATTCGTCGCGACGTCCCGGACGCCCGGCAGGGCGAAAACCACGCAGGAGGCCAAGATCGCCACGGCGATGACCACGAAGAGAAAGCTGGTGCCGCAGCGGGGATGGTGCCGGGGCATGGCGCGGGCGTTCTCTACGGTGAGGTCCAGGCCGCGCTCATAGCAGAAGATGGTCTTGTGCTCCGCGCCGTGGTACTGAAAGGTCCTGTGGATGTCTTTCATTTTGGAGCAGAGATAGAGGTAGAGGAAGAAAATGACGAGCTTCACCACGCCCTCCAGCAGGTTCCGCACCCACATGGGGGCGTCGGGGAAAAAGTGGAGCAGGGCGGAGGTGGCCAGGGTGGGCAGGACGATGAACAGGGCCACGGCAAAGACCAGGCCTGCCAGCATGGCCACGCCGGTGATCCAGTTGGTCAGGGCCTTTTCGCCAAAGCGGGTCTCGACCCAGGTCTCGAACTTGCTTTTGGATTCTTCCTCGTCCTCGGGGTAAAACTCCGCCGACCAGGACAGGGCCTTGATGCCCACGACCAGGGAGCCGACGAAGCTGACGATCCCGCGGAGAAAGGGGATGCCCAAGATGGGGTAGTTTTCTTTGGTGAACGTGCGGGTCTGTTCCTGCACTTCTAAGCCGCCGTTTTGGTTGCGCACCACGATGGCCTGCTTCTCCGGGCCGCGCATGAGGATGCCCTCGATGAGGGCCTGGCCGCCGATGGTGGTGCGGAAGCTGCCCTCCTTGGGGGCGGGGCAGCTGGTTGGTTGCGTTTGATTTGGCTGATTTGGCATAGTTTCTCCTAACGATCTGAAAACGTGGGAGAGCGGTGCTGCTGGGGCGATTGTAGCAGACCCCAGGGGAAATTGCAAGGCTCAGGGGGAATTTTCTCGAACTTATGTTCCAGTGGGCAGACGGATCTCCACGAGGCAGCCGCCGGCTTCATCATCGGCGTTGGAGATGGTCAGTTCACCGTTGTGGCGGGAGATGATCTCCTCGCACACGGCCAGACCGATGCCGCTGCCCCGTGCGGTAGAACTGCCCTTATAAAACTTATATTTGACGTTGGGCAGCTCGTCGGGGGGAATGCCGGGGCCGTAGTCCCGGACGGTGATGACAACGTCGCCATCGTCCGGGTAGATGGCGGTGTCGATGCGCTTGCCGGCTCCGCCGTGCTTGGCGGCGTTGTCCAGGAGATTGCAGAAGACCTGGCGCAGGCGGTCGGGGTCGCCGGGGATGGGGGCGAACTCCTCTTCGCAGTCGGTGTGGTAGACGGCGATGCCCTCGGCGGCCAGGAACTCGTGGTAGGTGTAGACGGCGTCCTCCAGCTCAGCTTTAATATCCATCGGTTCGATGGAGAGGGTGAAGCGGCCGTCTTCAATGCGGGAGAACTCCAGCAGTTCTTCTACCATGCCGGACAGGCGCCGGGCCTCGCTGGCGATGATGCTCATGCCCTTGCGCACGTCGCCTTCGTCGCGGGCCTCGCCGCTCATAATGGTCTCGGCCCAGCCGGTGATGGCGGTGAGGGGGGTGCGCAGCTCGTGGGAGACGGAGGAGATAAACTCCTGCTTCATGCTCTCGGCCTGCTTGATGCGCAGGGACATGTCGTTGATGGCGTCGGTAAGGTCGCCGACCTCGTCATCAAATTTCTTTTCCACTTGGATGCCGTAGCTGCCCCCGGCGATGCGGCGGGCGATGCCGGTGATGTTTTTCACCGGGCCGACGATGGAGCGGACGAAGTAGATATTGGACAGATAGACCAGGATCAGAATGCTGACGGACAGAATGACGGCAATGAGCGTCAGGATGATGACCTGGCGATCGACCAGGCGCATGGACGTGACGTAGCGCAGGATGCCCACCAGCTTGCCGTTATACAGCAGGGGCGCGGAGACGGCGGTGACGCGCTCCCCGGTCTGGGGGGAGACGCCCCGCCAGGCGGAGATGGTCTGGGTGTGCCGGAGCTGGTTGATGTCTCCGGTGCCGGGCACGGAGCCGGAAATGGTCAGGCCGTTGGAGGAATAGATGACGGTCCCCTCCGGGTCCAGGTATTGCAGCTCCAGGCGGGTGCCATCCTGGAAGGAGCTGACGTAATCCTGGGCGGCGGAGAGATAGTCGCCGTCGGCGCTGTTGTAGTTGCTGCTGGTGCTGCTGAAATAGTTGACGGCGGTGCGGGCCTTGCTCTCCATGTCGGAGAGGATGCTGCTGTCGTAATAGTTTTTGACGATGAGGCCAAAGACGATGACGACCACCGCCAGGACCATGACGAGGAAGCTCACGCTGTTCATGAGCCACCGCTGGCGGATGCCACGGACGCGGGTCAGACGGGAAAGGTGCACCTGGAACCAGCCGGGCAGGCGGCGCAGCCAGGTCAGCAGACGGGAGACGCAGGTTTGGAGTTTTTCCATGCGGCGCTCACACTTCCCACTTGTAGCCGTAGCCCCAGATGGTGGTGATGAAGGTGGGGCTGGTGGGCTCGTCCTCGATCTTCACCCGCAGGCGGCGGATGTTTACGTCTACGATCTTCAGCTCGCCGAGATAGCCCTCGCCCCAGACCATGTGCAGGATCTCTTCCCGTGCCAGGGCCTTGCCGGGGTTTTCCATGAAGAGCTTGATGATGGCATACTCCACCTGGGTGAGTTTGATGCGCTGGCCGTGCTTTTCCAGGCTGCGGCGGCGGGTGTTGAGGACGAAGGGGGGCTGGCTGATGACGCCGTCGTCGCTGACGTCACCGCCGATGCGGCGGTAGAGAGCGTCGATGCGGGCGGTGAGCTCTGCGGGGGAGAAGGGCTTGGTGACGTAGTCGTCGGCCCCGGTCATAAAGCCGGTGACCTTGTCCATCTCCTGGGTGCGGGCGGTGAGCATGATGATGCCGATCTTCGAGTTGCCCGCCCGGATGCGACGGCAGACCTCGAAGCCGTCCATATCCGGCAGCATGATGTCCAGCAGGGCCACACCCACGTCGGGGTTCAGGCGCAGCTGCTCCAGGGCCTCCTCCCCGGAGCCGGCCTCGATGGTCTCATACCCGGCGCGGTTGAGGTTGATGACCACAAAGCTTCGGATGTTCGCTTCATCCTCCAGGACTAAAATTTTCTTCATAATGTCCTCCCAAAAACCTACTAGATATACGATAGTTCACGGTACCACGTGGAAAAAAGTTTATTGATCGGTGTTCCACCCGGCTTGGTCGGCGTGGAACAGGGCCTTGAGGCTTTCCTGGTCCAGGCCGCAGTCCCAGCTGCTGGTGAGGAACTCGCCGGTGCAGATGGTGCTGTTGGTGCTGGACAGGAGGAAGCGTCCGCCCTGCTGGGCCTGGCGGGAGCGGTCGCTGCCGGTCAGGCAGGTGATCTGCAGGAACGGCTCGGCCTCGGTGGCCGGTTCATCGCCGGTTGCCTCCTGATCGACCCCGCGGGCAAAGGTCACGGTGCAGACGCCGATGGTGGCGCTCTCCTGGCGGCGCATGGAGAATTTGCCCGTCCAGTCTGACGGGATCTCTAAGTACCAGCTGTCGCCGCTGTGATAGGTGATCTTGGTGACGGTCCGGGTGCCGTCAGGCGCATAGGCCACCCAGCGCAGCCACCAAAACGTGGCCTGGGAACTGTCCCCAAAGGAGGGGACGGCTACGGAAACAGGGACTTCTAGGGCACCGTCTCCGTTGATGTCGGTGGGTTCTACCCCGGCGGCATAGTGGTAGACGTCTTTGCTCTGGTGGGTCTCCGGGTTCAGGGCGATGTTTTTCAGGTCGTGGCCCTGGCTGAGGCAGAAGACATCTGTAATGAGAACGTCTTTTTTGTAAAACGACGTGACGAACAGGGCCGGGGTGCCGTCGGAGAGCTGGCCGGAGGACCAGGTGTCGATCTCGATGGCACCCTGAGACAGGGGGGAGGTGGAGACCAGCTCCATGCGGCCGTCTTGATTGTCATAATAGTCCAGGCGCAGGGGGGTCTCTCCGGTGGTGGCCGGGGCCAGGATGATCTCCTCCTGGTCGTCCCCGTCCAGATCGGCGGTGAGGCAGCGGCCGCTGTTGGCCTTAAAAATCTCTGTGGGCTGATCGCCGGTGATGGTGTAGGCGGCCAGCGTGTGGGTGGCGGCGTTGACCTGCCAGCTGACGAGGATGTCACCGCCGGCCCCACCCAGGTTGGGGTAGGAGATGAACTCAATGTCGCTGCCCACGCCCTGGATCTTGGCCAGGACCTGGTAGTCCCCGTGCTCATCCTGCTTGAAGATGACGATGGTCAGGGGGGTGTCGGACGAGGTGTCCCGGAAGAAGGAGACGGCCTCCTGCTCACCGTCGCGGTCGACGTCCACCAACTGGATGGCCTGGCGGTTTTCGCCACTGAGGGGGGCGATGGACTCTGCGTTTCCCTTTTCCTGGTTGATGCGGGCCTGGAGATTCACATAGGCCTCGGAGGATTTGGGCAGGGCGTACATCTCGTCCACATCGCCGAAAATGCAGCCGGACAGACCCAGCGCACACAGCACGGCCGTCAGGCAGACCAGCAAGCGTTTTCTCATGGCCGGGGGCCTCCCTTCTGCCCCCGGTCCGACCGCGGCGCGGGGGATACTTTCTAACTCTATATCATACCACAATTTTAGGCCTTTTCCTATCATTTATTTTTGAATTTCCTGCAAAAAAACGCTTGCCAAGCAGGGAAAGGTGTTGTATACTTAGTAGCGATTGAGCGTATGCTGAACGAGCATGCCGGTGTGATGGAATTGGTAGACGTAGTGGACTCAAAATCCACCGGTGGCGACACCGTACCGGTTCGAGTCCGGTCACCGGCACCACAAGCGGACAAAACTACGAAATTATGTCGTAGTTTTGTCCGTTTTATTTTTTCTATAAAAGCCGTGCAAGATAAATCTGTTTCAGTAGAGATGCACCTGTCATCACCATTCATAGGCCTCTTTGATTCACAAGTTCATCGCTCATTTCATCAATCATTTTGCGTTGATAAGTGAGAGATGAACTGTTACAATAGACTTGAGGTGATGATCATGCGCAACAGGAAACCACCGTTTGAGATCACAACTGCCATTTTGGACGATATTGCTGAAATTGCCGAGTTGGTCGGTCATGTGAACGCTTTGCAGGACTTATCCGCAAATCCCACACTGCGCCGCACGAACCGTATTCGGACGATCTATTCTTCTCTGGCTATCGAACAGAATACTTTGAGTCTGGATCAAGTCACCGCCGTTCTCAACGGCAAACGTGTCATCGCTCCCCCCAAGGATATTGCAGAGGTCAAAAACGCCTATGAAATCTACGAAATGATGGAGTCTCTGAACCCGTATTCCGTAGATGACCTACTGAGTGCCCACGGAGTTATGACCAGAGGATTGGTTGATGAGTCCGGTTGCTTTCGCTCCGGCCCGGTAGGCGTAGTGGACAAGCAAGGCAATATCCTGCATTTCGGAACGCTACCTGACTATGTACCGGGTCTGGTCATGGAACTGCTGAACTGGGTGCGGAAGAGCGATTTCCATATGCTCATCAAGAGCTGTGTGTTCCATTATGAGCTGGAACTGATCCATCCTTTTGCCGATGGCAACGGGCGAATTGGACGCCTGTGGCACACTTTGTTGCTGACCCAGTGGAAACCGATGTTCGCTTGGCTCCCGGTGGAGTCTATCATTCATGACCGGCAGGACGAATATTATCAGGCCATCAATCGTTCTAATAACGAAGCTGAGTCTACCATTTTCATTGAATTTATGCTCTCTGCCATGAAAGAAGCGTTGATGGAGGCTGTTCAAGTTCGTAATACGGAGAACATGAGCAGAGAAGATCAACGTTGGTATCAAATCAAACGTTTTTTGAAAAAGAACGGGACGATAACCAATGCCGATGTGCGAGAGATGTTCAGGGTATCTTCCTCTACTGCGAACCGGATTCTTGCCAAGATGACCGATGACGGAAAGATTCAAAAAATCCGTATCGGTAAGTCCTGGGGATATATTGTTATCCAGAAAGAAGACAGAAAATGAGTCTACTTAGCCTGCACCAAACGCGAAAAGCTCCGAACCCTTTGTTTTGGGTTCGGAGCTTTTTCTGTCCGTATCTTTAGAGCTTTTTGACGAACAGGGCGCGGATGGCGTTGAGGACGGCCAGGATCATCACCCCCACGTCGGCGAAGATGGCCAGCCACATGTTGGCGATGCCCAGGGCGCCCAGGACCAGACAGATGCCCTTGATGGCCAGGGCAAAGACGATGTTCTGGTAGACGATGCCCAGGCACTTGCGGGAGATCTTGATGGCCTTGGCGATCTTGAGGGGGTCATCGTCCATGAGGACTACGTCGGCGGCCTCGATGGCGGCGTCAGAGCCCATGGCACCCATGGCGATGCCGATGTCGGCACGGGAGAGGACGGGGGCATCGTTGATGCCGTCGCCCACGAAGGCCAGCTTTTTCTTGGCGGGCTTTTCGTTCAGGAGCTGCTCGACCCTACTGACCTTGTCGGCGGGGAGGAGCTGGCTATAGACCTGGTCGATGCCCAACTCACCTGCCACCTGCTGGGCGACCGCGTCGGCGTCGCCGGTGAGCATGACGGTTTTTTCTACGCCGATCTTTTTCAGGGCGGCGATGGCTTCCTTGGCGGTGGGCTTCACGACATCGGAGATGAGGATATGACCGGCGTACTGTCCGTCCAGGGCGACATGAATGATGGTACCGACCTGGTGGCAGGGAACGGACGGGATGCCCAGCTTGGCCATGAGCTTGTCGTTGCCGGCGGCGACGGTGTGGCCGTCCACCTCGGCGGTGACGCCGTGGCCGGAGATTTCCTGGATGTTGTGGACACGGCCCCGGTCCAGCTCGGCCCCGTAGGCCTTTTGCAGGCTCTTGCTGATGGGGTGGGAGGAGGCGCTTTCGGCCAGGGCGGCGTACTCAATGAGCTTGGCTTCGTCGATGGTGTTGTGGTGGATGCCCACGACCTCAAAGACGCCCTGGGTCAGGGTGCCGGTCTTATCAAAGACCACATAATCGGTCTGGGAGAGGGTCTCCAGATAGTTGGAGCCTTTGACCAGCACGCCGGCGTTGCTGGCCCCGCCGATGCCGGCGAAAAAGCTGAGGGGGATGCTGATGACCAGGGCACAGGGGCAGCTGATGACCAGGAAGGTCAAGGCGCGGTAGATCCAGTCGCCCCAGGCGGGGGCCAGACCCAGGGCCAGCATCCGCACCAGGGGGGGCAGGATGGCCAGGGCCAGAGCGCCGTAGCAGACGGCGGGGGTGTAGACGCGGGCGAACTTGGCGATGAAATCCTCCGAGCGGGACTTGCGGGAGGAGGCGTTCTCCACCAGGTCGAGAATTTTGGAGACGGTGGATTCGCCAAACTCCTTCGTGGTGCGAATTTTTAAGAGGCCGGTCATGTTCACGCAGCCGCTGATGATCTCGTTGCCGGGGATGGCGTCGCGGGGGAGGCTCTCGCCGGTGAGGGCGGCGGTGTTCAGGGTGGAGGTGCCTTCCACCACCACGCCGTCGATGGGGACCTTTTCACCGGGCTGGACGACGATGATGGTGCCGATCCCGACCTCGTCAGGGTCCACCTGGACGAGCTTGCCGTCCTCCAGGAGGTTGGCGTAGTCGGGGCGGATGTCCATGAGCTCGCTGATGTTCCGGCGGCTCTTGCCCACGGCGTAGCTCTGGAACCACTCGCCGACCTGGTAGAAGAGCATAACGGCTACGGCCTCGGTATAGTCGCCGTTTTCCACCAGGCCGATGGCGATGGCACCGACGGTGGCGACGGCCATTAAGAAGCACTCGTCGAAGACCTGACGGTTCTTGATGCCCAGGCCGGCCTTGCGCAGGATGTCATAGCCGATGATGACATAGGGGACCATGTAGGCGAGAAACCGCACCGCCCCAGTGAAGGGGGTAAAGTGCAGGGCGATGAGCAGGGCGGCGGAGAGGAGGATGCGGAAGAGCATCTTCTTTTGTTTTTTATTCATGTTCGTTCCCTCCGATTCGTCGAAGAAGTGGGAAATTTACAGGAAGATCTCACAGTCATCTTCGACTTTCTTGCAGTTTTCACGCACGACCTGCATGACCTGCTTGGGGTCCTGGCCCTCCTCGAACTCAACGTTCATTTTCAGGGTCATGAAGTTGACCACGGCGTTCTTCACGCCCTCGGTCTTGTTGGCGGCGTCCTCCATCTTGTTGGCGCAGTTGGCGCAGTCTACGTCGATTTTATAGGTTTTTTTCATGGGGGTGAGCTCCTTTCAAACTTGCTCAGAAAGCGATGTCAGTGAATATCTGCATTACAATTGAGCATTTGTTCAACTGTTATGCTCACATGATACCACCCTTTCCTCAAATGTCAACGGCTTTTTGGCGGGTCCTTCCGAATGGATGCAACGAATTTCCAAATGGAGCAAAAGGGGGCAAATGCCCTTGTTTCCGGGCCGGGGTCTGTGGTAAAATAGCGGCAGGTAACGACGAGAGAAGGGGGGAAGGGCCATGAAAACGGATTGGGCCGGGATCGTTGCGGAGAAGCTGGCGGAGGTCCCGGAGGGGTATGTGCGGGAGAGCATCCTCAGCCCGACGGCCCCGGAGACGATCCACCACCGACTCTTTTTCCAGCGCGGCGGGAAGGGAGCGCTGGAACGGGCTGAGCTATTTCCTGGCCTGACCCTGACCCGGATGTGTATCCAGAGCGAGGACTTCCCCCACCACCACGCCGCCCGGCAGGGCGGACTGGAATTGACCCACTGCCACATGGGGCGGGTGGGGTGGTCCATGAAGGAGGGCGTGACGCTCTATCTGGGGCCGGGGGACCTGGCCCTGCACACGATGGACTGCTGCGCCCATTCTGTGTTGGGGTTTCCGCTGGGATATTATGAAGGGGTTTCGCTGACGCTGGACCCGGAGAAATTGGCGGCACAGCTGCCGCCGGTGTTGGCGCAGGCGGGGGTGGACCCTCTGGCGCTGCGGGAGCGGTTTTGCCCCAAGGGGCACCCGGCGGTGCTGACGGCCCGGCCGGAGCTGGAGCCGATCTTCCAGCCGCTGTATGACCTGCCGCGGGCGCTGCGGCTGCCCTATTATACGCTGAAGGTGCAGGAACTCTTGCTGACGTTGAGCCGGATGGACCCGCCGGAGGAGAAGCAGCCGACGCAGTATCTCTCCCAACAGGTGGAGCTGATCCGGGCCATCCATGACCAGCTCATGGACCGGCCCGACCAGCGCGTGACCATTGAGACGCTGGCGAAAGCGTATCACCTGAACACCTCTACGTTGAAAACGGTCTTTAAGGCCGTGTACGGCCAGCCCATCGCGGCCCACATGAAGCACCACCGGATGCAGGAGGCCGCCCGCCTGCTGCGGGAGACGGAGCGGAGCGTGGGGGACATTGCCCAGCAGGTGGGATATGAGAACCAGAGCAAATTTTCCAAGGTCTTTCGGGAGACCTTTCAAATTTTGCCGACAGAATACCGCCGCCAACAGCGGGGATGAGATGGAAAAACACCAGGGGAACGAGCGAAAAATTCGTTCCCCTGGTGTTTTGCGTGGGTTCAGTGCAGATAGTGTCCCGGATCGATGGTCACGCCGTATTCCCGCAGGGCAAAATGCAGGTGGCTGGGAGAGGCGCTCTCGGCGATGGCGGAGGTGCCGACGGTGCCTAAGACCGTCCCGGCGTCTACCTCGGTCCCAGCCTGGACATTCAGGGAGGGGGAGAGGTTGGCGTAGACACTTTCCATGCCCTTGCCGTGGTCGATGGTGACGGTGGTGCCCATGAGATCATCGGTGGTTACGGCGCTGACGGTGCCCTTGGCGCAGGCGGCCACGGGGGTGCCCAGCTCGGCGGCGATGTCGATGCCGTCGTGGGTGCGCCAGTCGCCCATGGTGTCGTCGTAGGCGAAGACTTCGAGACTAAAGTCTCGGTCGACCTCGCCCTCGACGGGCCAGACGTAGCCGGTGGTGGCGGCGGGACCGGGGGTGACGCTTTCCTGCTGGGGCGACGCTGCCGCCGGCGTTTTGCCCTGGTCCGTTTTGGGATCGGTCTGGTCCGATGTGCTGTCCTGCCTCTGGGTGGGGGCGGCGGTGCTCTGGTCAGTCTGGTCGGCGGGGGCTGGCTCTTGGTCCGCGGGCTTGGGCAGCTCCGCCTGGCCGCTGACCACGGCGCTGTCCCCAAAGCCCTCCGGCTGGGCGGTCAGCCCGCTGTACAAGTAATAGCCTGAGATGCCGATGGCGGCGACGCAGAGGAGCAGGATGATGTAGAAGCCCTTGCCCTCCAGAAAGTCGCCCAGCCTGTGCTGTGACGGTTTTTGTTTCATCAGAAACGCCTCCTGCGCTGTGCGCCAGATTGTGTGAGACGCCCACCCCGGTGGGGGGAGCTTGTCTCTGGCTCTATTCTGGACAGGGAGGAGGGGGATTATGCAAGGGGAGGTTAATTTTGTTGGATGTTTGTTGCGGGAGAGGGGAGATCCTCGTAGCCTTTTGGAAAACGGATCGAGTTCCAATCTATTTTTTTAGCACGGTAGACCAGTTTAATGTATTCTGTTTCCTTCTTATGCTTTTGGTATATGAGTAAGATGCGCTGCCGGTTTCGGACAGAGGATCTCATGTCTAGGTTCAGCACGGTGTTTGGAGCATATATTTTTCGGCGGGCATCATAAACAACACCGACACAACTGCGGATATTTCCGGCTAATTTCTCGGTGACGAGGACAGGTTTCCTGTCGTAGTAGTCTCCAATCATATTTGCGCCGAGATTTTCAGAACCTACAATGGCAGGGAGAATGGAAAGTTTTCGCTCTGTTGTACCATCTGGCGCCAATTCAAAATCTTCTTTTTTGAGACGGCGGGTACGGCATAGGTTGTAAAAGGTGTTTGGAGAGAGATGCTTGCCTTTTTGAAATTTTACACCGGTTAGATGTAGGAAGTTGGTTCGCTCGAATAAAATCTCTGTGGCAAAGGTCTTGTTTCCACTATTATTTGCACTGATAATAAGAAGTGTGTTGTCACAAAGTTTTTCGTAGTACTGATCGGCGCATTGAAACAAAATTTTTAGAGCGTCGTGTTTCTCCATAATGTAATCCTCTTTTTATTTGTACGCAGTAGAAAAGGGAGACTACAGCACCGTGATGCTGTGCGTCTCCCTTTGATAGCTGATTTTATCGTTGTTCGCCAACATACAGCTCCTTCGGAGAAGAATCCTTCTGCTGCATCTCTTTTGGGTTTTATCGTTGCCCACCAACACACAGTTCCTTCGGGAAAATCCCTTCTACTGCATCACTGTCGAATTTTAGGTGTCAGCCACACCAGAGGGATGCCGCCCTCTATCCACTTTTATTATATGAGCTTTCCAATCTGCTGTCAACTGGAAATTTCCTCTTCCATTTTGGGGGCGGGTGTGGTATAGTAGGCCCGACTGGTTTCCACACCCCCGGTCCAACCGGCAGCGTTTTTCTGAACGACGCTGCCGCTGTATGGTTCGCGCACCATACTCTAAATACCAAAATGGAGGAATCTTTGCGATGCGCTCAAAAACTCAACGCTTGGCCCTGAATGGGGTCATTGCAGCGGCTTATGCCGCGCTGACATTGGTGGCTTCGGCGATGAACCTGGCCTATGGCCCGGTGCAGTTCCGGTTTTCGGAAGCTCTGACGGTGCTGCCCTTTTTGTTCCCCGGCACTTGGCCGGGCCTTTTTGTGGGCTGCTTGGTGGCCAACCTGCTCAGCCCCTATGGTCCCATCGACATCGTGATCGGCTCTTTGGCGACGCTGCTGGCCGCGATTTGGACGGAGAAGGTCGATCGGCCCTGGCTGGCTCCGCTGCCCCCCGTACTGTGCAACATGGTCTTGGTGGGCGGGATGCTGGCCTGGTATGAGGTCGGCTTTACCGCGCAGTTTGCTGCGCTGTTCGCCGTCAACGCTCTGTGGGTGGGCATCGGTGAGGCGGTGGTCTGCTATGTGCTGGGGCTGCTGCTGATCCGGGCAGTGCCCAACGTTTCGTATCTGCGCCGCTATGTGCCGGAGTCCCGGCGGTGGATGAAAAAATCGGCACAAGTGAGCTGACCATTCTTTGACAGCATCCCGTTACAACATAAAACGAAGCAGGCCCCGACGCGCGACCGGGGCCTGCTTTTTATGATTCAGTTGGTATTTCTGATTTGTATGCAGAAAGCCAGGAATGGATGGACTTTATGAAATCAAAGTCTGAGGCGCTAATGCTATAGGATGGGGAGTTTAATTGGCGCTGTAGAGTTTCAAGTTGTTCGATCCACTTGGTCCGAGCATTTTTACCGCCTGGCAGGTGAGCATCTTCTGGGCGGGTTAAGATGGAGTGAAATAAATCGGTCCAATGAGCTCCAGAAGTTGCTATTTCTTTGCAATCTTTAAGCGTCACGCAATCCCATACGGAGACGATATTACCATCATGTCCTGCAGCAATATTGTCGTAGTTTTGATCATCTGCGAGTTTTTTTGCTTTTTTATAGATTGACTTTGGAATAGCTTTAATCTCCCAATTTTCTCCATATTTACTGCTTAGGAAGTATTGAAGAGATTGCCGAATCCATAGCTCAATATGGTGTAAATATGTAAGGGAATCTGCGTTATATGTTTTAGCTTCGTTTTCCCAGTATTCTTGCAAACCATCTGGATTGAAGTCGGAACGAATCTTGGCAATCTCTCGTTGGAAAGTACGCCAAAAGCGAGTGCTACCTCCAGCACCGAAGTATCCTTTTAGATCTTTGCGTTCTTGTTGTGTAAGATTGTTAAGATAGTCTATTAACGGATCGAGGTAGAATTCAACTTGTTTTACAAGTTCAGAAGTCTTTTGAATTTTGGGAGAAATTTCTTTGCGCGATACTAAATGATTTACAATGTCATTAATTACGCGAATTACTGCTTGCATACCACGATTCATCGTGAGCATTCCTTTGTCGAGATCTCCGCGTTCCCATTCGTCGGAAGCTTCAGCCTTTATATAACAGAGACAACTCTCGAGGAATGGATATAGTAAATCACATGTGCTTTGGTTAGTTCCGGTATCAAATGTACCATCTTTGAGGATGGTATTTTTTTTGCCGAATTGAGTCATAAAATCGCATTTTTTTAATGCAGATTGAAGCGCCTCGACAGTGATACATTTGATAGGTGACTTTTCATCTTCACCGATTATAATCCTCCCCATTAATGGAGAGGTATCCTCTTCGCCTAACATTTGAGCAATTTTTGAACATAGAGCATGGCGCTGTTCGTTATAATCTGGGGAATCCCAGAGCATGTCAGAGTTTAAGGTTACACGCAAAGATTTTGGAACAGCTTTTTGATGCTCATTAATATCCATGAATAATTTGATTTGTTCACGTCTATCTAAATCGACAAAGGCAATGACAGGAATGCTATCAGTAGTTGCATGGGCAGAATCAGAATATCCATATAGCCGATGTTGACCATCTATAATATAAGCAGATCTATACTTTTTGGTAAATGAAGTATACCTAATTTTGAATGAGCACCTTCAACTTTTGTTCCTGATAGATCAAACTGCAGTCCTTTTCCATCTGAGTCAATACTAATAATTAAAGAATTTGGGAAATATCCTCCATCATTTACAAAATGCCTAACATCCGAAAGACGCTTCTTTTTAATAATGCGCTGGTAAGTAGGCATCATATTATTATTGGCTTCATTACGGTGGAGAACATATCCAATCTTTAAGAGACGTTCAGGTTCTATGGCAAATGAATAGTATTTATGTCCTCCCATTTCACCTTGAATGGCAGGAATCCTATCATCCATATTCCTGATCTCTTGATTTGCAAATAGGTAGCCCAAGAGTTGGTAGCGGGCGCAAGTGCCTAAGTGCTTAACTAACTCAGAGTAGTAATTGACTGTTGCATCACCGAAATGAATAATATCCCATTCCTTCATCTTAGCCTGATCGGCAGGAGAAATTATGTAATTGTGGGTAGCCCATATGAACTTTACTTTTGCATTTGGAAAGCGGCGTTTTGCTTCGCGTCGTAGGCCATTTATTTGTCCATAAAAAGCCTCTAAAGGCTTCTTAAAAACACCGTCACGAATCGTTTCAGCGGCTTTGCATTCGACAATCAGTACAGTTTCATCGTCAGCAGCGAAAACGTCTATCTGCTGTGTAATAGATGGATTTCGATAATCATATGACATGATAAAATGACGATCTTTATTTAAGTGCGTAAAGCCAAGGGAGGCAAATAAACACCAAATACGATCCTCAAAAAGCTCGTCAAATTTTTTCGGCCTACGGACACCAACAAATTTTTCGTTTTTATAACTTTTGTATTCTTCCCATCCCTCACTGATTAATTCAGGCAATGCGAGGCGTCGTTCTTTACTCTCGAGATAAGTTTTGCTTCTTAATTTACGAGCTTTTGAAAGGTCATCATTAGATACAACAGAATCCCAATTAGTTTTTGTTTCGTTCATAGTTAACCTCCGGTATGTTTGTAAAAATATACTCTGAGATTGCTGCGCGAGTTGCACGTTTACCGCCAATGACACTTTTTCGCTGTAATTCGATAAGTCTGTCATTTTCGGACAAAAAGATTTCGCGTATCTTTTCATGGGCGGCGTTTGTTAGGACATAAAATGCGCCCTTCTGTTTTATATATTCAATAAAACGTTTCAAACGGTATTGATCAGGAAGTGAGAAAAGATTTTGGTTATATGCAATAAAACCATTGTTGTTGTGAGAGACAGTATATGGAGGATCAAGAAAAACCAGATCATTTTCTTTAATCCGATATTTATTTATTTCAAAGTCTCCAACTGAAATCCTTGTATTTTGGAGCTTTAAGCTTGCAGATCTAATTCGCGCTGGCGCATGCGTCCATTTATGGCGAAAACCATAGGGTACATTATAATGCCCACTGCGATTTACTCTGTATAATCCATTGTAAGAGGTTTGATTTAAGTAAATAAATCGAGAAGCGTTTTCTATAGTATTGTCATCAGTGAATTCACTTCGTATCCGATAGTAATCACTTTCTGTATTAGCCATTTTTAGGAAAAATGAAATTACATCTTCTGGATAATCACGTACTTGTATGTATGTATTAACTAGTTGCGAATTGGCATCAGATAGATATGATTTTTTTGAATGTTCCAGGGAAAAGAAAACGGCACCACCACCTAAAAACGGCTCATGGTAGTGCTCAATATGCAAGTTACTTACCATTTCAGAGATATATGGAATTAACCATGTCTTTCCTCCGGCCCATCTTATAAAAGGCTCGATAGTAGGCATTTTTTGCTCCGTTCAAAGGTGAAATTTTTTAGCAAGTGATTTTTTTCTATTATAGTGGGTAAAACAAAAAATTGCAATAAATAGTTGAAAAAAGACGATAAAAACAAAAAGAACGCCTTTCAGAAGAAAGACATTCTTTTTAGAGTAAATTAAAATGAGATTATCTAGTGCCCCGCTTTTCCAGGGCGCGGCGGACGCGGCGTAAGGTGTGCTCGATGTCTTGGCCGCCGCAGTCTACGGTGATGTGGGCGTATTGCTCATAGAGTGGGACGCGCTCGTCATAGAGCATGCGGAGGGTCTGGCCGGGACGGAGGACGACACCGCGTTTTTCCAGGTTCCCCAGGCGGCGGGCCAGGGCTTTGTAGCCCAGCTTGAGGTAGACGACGGTGCCGAGCTGGGAGAGATGGGCCATGGCGTTTGGCTCATAGACCACGCTGCCGCCGGTGGCGATGACGGAATTGTTGACGTCCAGCTGGGCGCAGATGGATTCTTCCAGAGCCAGGAAGCCATCGCTGCCGTGGGTGCGGATGAGCTCGGAGAGCAGAGCGTGCTCTCGGTCCTGGATGACCAGGTCCGTGTCTAAAAACGTCATGCCCAGGCTCTTGGCGAGTAAGACGCCTAGGGTCGATTTGCCGCAGCCGGGCATGCCGATGAGGATCACATTGTTCATAGGGGGTCGCTCCTCTCGTGTGCGATGAGTTAGCCTGAGTATACCACGGAAAAAAGAGCTTGAAAAGAGCGACTTCGCCGAAATTTAGTCCCGCAGGGCGGGGTGATAGAGTTCGGGGTGACGGTGGCGGAGATAGTTCAGATAGTCGTCCTCGGCGGTGGTGTCGGCCAGGTCGATCGGGGCATAGAGCAGGCCGGGGGTCTCCTGGTCGGCTTCGGCCAGGATGCGGCCGGTGGGGTGGAAGATGCCGCTTTGTCCGCAGTAGTGGAAGCGTTTTTCGTTGCCGATGTAGTTGCAGTAGAGGGTATAGATGCGGTTTTCCATGGCGCGGGTGCGCATATAGACGAAGTGATAGTCTTCGTAGGGGGTCATGTTGGCGGCGCACATGCAGATCATCTTGGCACCGTCCAGGGCCAGGGAGCGGGCCGTTTCGGGGAACTCGCCGTCATAGCAGACTAAGATCCCCATGCGGCCGAACGACGTGTCGAAGGCCTGAAGGGCTTCACCGGGGGAGAACATTTTTTCTTCGCCGCCGAAAAAGTGGGTCTTAGCCTGGACACCGGCGATGGTGCCGTCCCGGTCGATCATCACGATGGCGTTGTAGGGTTTGCCGGTGGGATTTTTCAGGGGCAGGCCCATGAGGACGCCCATAGACAGGGCTTTGGCCTTGGCGCTCAAAGCGGCCAGGGCGGGGCCGTCCTCTAATGACTCAGACAGTTCCTCCAGTTTGTTCCGGATGAGGTAGCCGGTGAGGAACATTTCGGGGAAGAGGATGAGGCTGGCACCCTGGGCGGCGGCGGTCTCCATCGTGTCTAAGGCTCGCTGGAGGTTGCCGGCTTTGTCATAGGGGTAGGAGGGGGTCTGCACGACGCAGGCGGTAAAGGGAGGCATAGGGGAAGTCTCCTTTCCAAAGTTAATCAGAGAATGATAAAAAACGACGCGCCGCAAAAGTGCGGCGCGTCGAAAAAAGTCCGAAACTTAGTCGGTCACGTAGGGCAGCAGAGCGATCTGACGGGCACGCTTGATGGCCTCGGTCAGCTGGCGCTGATGCATGGCGCAGGTGCCGGTGGTTCTGCGGGGCAGAATCTTGGAGCGCTCAGAGAGGAAACGGCGCAGCTTGGCGGAATCCTTATAATCAATGTGCTCGACTTTATCGACACAGAAGCTGCACACCTTACGGCGCTTACGGCCGCGGGGGCGTTCTCTATCCATAGCCATGATAGCAAACCTCCTTAAAATAGAATGAAGAGTGGTCTAAAGCCGTCCGGTGGGGGAGGGCTTAGAAGGGCAGCTCACCGTCGTCATCGGTGAGGTCAGCGAACTGATCCACCGTGGGGGCTGCGGGGTAACCGCCGCCGGACGCGGGATAGCCTCCGCCGTTAGGAGCGGGGGCATTGTTGTAGCTGCCGCCAGCAGGGGCGTTGTTGTAACCGCCGCGGCTGGGCTGGGGGGCATATCCGCCATTGTCATTGTCACGACGAGAGTCGGAGAAATAGACGTTGCTGGCCACCACTTCGGTGGCGGTGCGGCGGTTGCCGTCCCGGTCAGTGTACTCGCGGTTCTGGAGGGTACCCTCGACCAGAGCCAGACGGCCCTTAGCGAGGAAGCGGGAGACGAACTCACCGGTCTGTCTCCAGGCGACTACATTGAAGAAATCGGCTTTCCGTTCGCCGGTCTCCCGGTCCTTAAAGTCCCGGTCCACGGCCAGACGGAAGGAAGCCACGGCCACACCGCTCTGGGTGTGACGCAGTTCAGGGTCGGCCACCAGCCGGCCCTGAAGGAAGATCTTGTTCAGCAAGCTGAGACCCTCCTTACTCGTCCTTACAGATGATCATGGAACGAATGACGCCTTCGGTGATCTTCAGGACACGATCCAGCTCAGCGGGGAGCTCAGGAGCGGAAGTGAAGGTCATGAGGACGTAGTGGCCCTCGTTCAGGTCGTTGATGGGATAAGCCAGACGGCGCTTGCCCCAGTCGTCGATCGCAGCCACAGTACCCTGGGTCTCCACCAGCGCCTTGAACTTCTCGATCATGGCGGCGATGGCCTCTTCGCCCAGTGCGGGGTCCATGATGTAGACCACTTCATAGTTTGCGTTAACCTTTGCCATTTTACATTGCACCTCCTTATGGACATTTGGCCGACAAGCTCTCTTGCCGGCAAGGATCACCTGTCCATTCCATAGACAGGCTATCTTATTATACTGATTTTTGCCGGAATGTCAAGAATTATTTTTCTTTCCGGTCAAACGTCACCCGGTAAGACCCGGCGACGGCGGCGCAGGGGATGGCAGCGGCGTTCTCGATGGTGAAGGGGAGCTTGGGGTAGACGGTGGTGGGTTCTTCTGGGAGGACGGCGATGGATTTACCCCCAACGCTGGCACCGTGGGCGTCGTTGGGGGAGAAATGCCAAGCGAGGGAGCAGTCGCAGAACTCTTTGTTCTGGTCGATCTCTTCTTTGGGAACGAAGCTGGGATCTTGTTCTAAATAGAAGCAGCCGTCGTTGTCCCGTTCGGCGGGACAGCCGCCCTCGATGCCGACGCCGGTGTAGGTGATGGTCAGGAAGGAACTGGTGAAGGTGGTGTTTTTGCCCTCAATGTTCCAGGTGAAGTCAGTGGTGGGGGTCTCCCAGTGGGCAACGTTCAGCCAGCCGCGCTTGCCGAAGGCGGCCACGGGGGTGTTCAGCTCTAAGTAAACAGTGGGATCCTGTTCGCCACGTAGCTCAGCGTTGATGCGAAGAACGGGGCGGAGGGATTCGTAGCCTTCCGGGAGAATGGCGCGGAGACGGTCGTGATCGACGCGGTAGGCGACGACGAATTGCTGGACTTTCATGCGGGGCCTCCTTTTTGGGGTCGAGAGATTCTCTTTTGAATATCCTCTAAAGATGGGAACTGGTGCTCTAATTCTTTTGGCAGATCACTGGTTACTCGGTAGGAACTGACGCCGATGGGCTTGCTCATATCTTTGAGGGAATACTCTGCGATAAGGTCATTTTTGCTTTTACAGAGTAACAAACCGATAGAAGGATTATCCTGCTCTTTTTTCAGAATACCGTCCACAGCGGAAAGGTAGAACTTGAGCTGCCCGGCGTACTCAGGCTTGAATTCTCCGGTTTTCAGCTCGATCACTACATAGCAACGGAGGTTTAGATTGTAGAATAATAGGTCGATATAGAAATCATCGCCACCTACATTGAGATGATATTGGTTGCCGAGAAATGCGAAGCCAGTTCCTAATTCCAAGAGAAGTTTTGTGACGTCTTTTACCAGTGCTTTCTCGATATCCCGCTCTACCATGTCAGACTTGAATGGGATAAAGTCGAAAATATAGGGATCTTTCATGGTTTGCGTGGCAAGCTCACTTTGTGGGGAGGGCAGCCGGTTTTCAAAATTGGAGATTTTTTCTGTTAGGACCTGCCTTTGATACAAGCCACTTTCGATTTGGTGGACAAGAACATTGCGGGACCAGCCGTTCTCGGAAACTTTTTCTGCATACCAAAGCCGTTCTTCGTGATGAGAGAGCTTGTCCAGCAGAACCACATTATGTCCCCATGGAATTTGTGCAACAGCTTGTTGCACAAATTCACTGCTTGGATAAGCTGCGGCAAACTTTGCCATATACTTTAAATTTCTCACAGAGTAGCCGGTGGCATCCGGGAAAGATAATTTGATGTCAGCAGCAAGATTTTCGATGAACTTGTTTCCCCAAGTTTTATGTTTGTTGATGATGTCACCAATAGAGTGGTAAAGCATGAGTAACTCTCGATTGACACGGACTGTGGCGCGGTATTGTGCTGTGCGAATTTCTTTCTTGATGGACTCGACAATGCTCAGATATTCGTTGGAATTCATTAACATAATTATTTCCTCCGTTGAGAGTATCTTATCACCACTGGGACAAAAGGGCAAGGATGCGCATAATTTCCTGCTGGGCGCGGCACCCTAGGGGGAGAAGGGGGTTATGCAACATGGACCTAAATGACCTGACGAATGAAAATTACAACAAGTATGTTCAGAGCAAAGCGAAGCCCTCCCCGATCGGGAAGAACCTGGTGTGGGCCTTCACGGTGGGAGGGCTGATCTGTGTGCTGGGGCAGGGGATGTGGGACGGCTATCACGCGCTGGGGCTGGATGAGAAGACGGCGCGGACGGCAGTGTCTATCACGCTCATTTTTATCACGGCCCTGCTGACTGGCATCGGGGTGTTCGACTCCTTTGCCAAGCACGCCGGGGCGGGGACGCTGGTGCCGATCACGGGGTTTGCCAATGCAGTTGTAGCGCCGGCGATGGAGTTTAGGCAGGAAGGGTTCGTCACGGGGACGTCAGTCAAGCTCTTTACCGTGGCGGGACCGGTGTTGGTGTTTGGTATTTCGGCCAGCGTGATCTATGGGCTGGTGTATTGGGTTTGGACGCTGATTTGGTAGGTGGGTGCGAGCGGGCCGCAGGGGGCTGCGGCCCCTACGAAGGGAACGGTCAGCGTATTTATATTATTCGATGTCCAGCTCTGGGGGGACGTCGATCTCGTCGGAGACGTATTTGCCGTTCTTTTTGCGCTGGCGGACACATTCGGTGAGAAGGTATTCGATCTGACCGTTCACCGAACGAAAATCATCTTCGGCCCAAGCGGCGATGGCGGCGTAGAGCTTGGGGGAGAGGCGGAGGGGGATCTGCTTTTTGCCTTCTTTCTTTGGTTCTGCCATGGATGCTTCCCTGCCTTATTTAATAGAGACTGCCGGTGTTGACGACGGGCTGGGCATCGTGGTTACCGCAGAGGACCACCAGAAGGTTGGAGACCATGGCGGCTTTGCGCTCCTCGTCCAGCTCGACCAGGCCGCCTTCGCTCAGGCGGGCCAGGGCCATTTCAACGGTACCGACGGCGCCTTCAACGATCATGTTGCGGGCGTCGATGATGGCGGTGGCCTGCTGGCGCTGGAGCATGGCGGCGGCGATCTCAGAGGCGTAGGCCAGGTGAGTGATGCGGGCTTCTAAAATCTCTAAGCCGGCGACCTGGACCTGGGACTGGATCTCGTCCCGGATGCGGGCGGCGACGACATCGCTGGAACCGCGCAGGCTGCCCTCGTCGGGCTGGCCGTCGCCGGTGGTGTCGATGCCGGGGGCCACGTCGTAGGGGTAGAGGCGGACGATGTTCCGCAGGGCGCTGTCGCACTGAAGGGAGAGAAACTCCTTATAATTATCCACGTCAAAGACGGCTTTGCAGGTGTCCACGACGCGCCAGGTGACGGCGATGCCGATCTCCACGGGGTTGCCCAGGCAGTCGTTGATCTTCTGGCGGGAGTTGTTCAGGGTCATGATCTTCAGGGAGACACGGCGGCCGGATTCTTTGTTGGTGGTTTTGCCCTTGACATCGCTGCTCTGCCCCAGGACAGTGTGGGCGGCGGGATTCACGGCGGAGCAGAAGGGATTGACGAAATAGAAGCCTGCGCCCTTCAGGGTGCCGATGTATTTGCCGAACAAGGTGAGGACCAGGGCTTCCTGGGGGCCTAAGACTTTCAGGCCAGGAGCGACCAGCCAGCCTAAACAAAGGTAGGCAACGCAGAGGAGATAGAGGGGCGGGGAGATGGCCCAGACGAGGACGCCGCTGGCGGCGACCACATACAATATAATAGTAAGAAGCAGGACCAGCATACCGTTCTTCTTGTTGGTTAAGACCTTCTCTTTCATAGGGAAACCTCCTGTCATTGATTTGATATCAAAATAATATCATACAGATTTCGTAAAGTCAAGAAAGAAACGAAAAATAGAAAAAAGTGAAAAAACTTGAAAAAAGAGCTTGACATTTCCTGAAATGGGTGGTATTCTATCAAAGCTGTCGCGAGACGGGAACGCAAAAGTGAAGAACGAAGTTAAGAAACAGAAAAAGTTTTGAAAAACTTGAAAAAAGTTCTTGACAAGCGCTGAGAGCTGTGCTAAGATGTAGCTCACCCGCTGAGAAGTGGCGTGCACCTTGTAAATTAAACAATGTAAGAGAAACACGAAGCACCAAAACGGACAATAAAGTTGTCCATGAAGCTTAATGCTTTGTGGGGCAACGTTTTATTTCTTTGAAGCTAAGAGATTAGCTCGATAAATTGATTTGAACGAGTTTGACTCGTTTAGATACCATTTTATTGAGAGTTTGATCCTGGCTCAGGATGAACGCTGGCGGCGTGCTTAACACA
>OLRJ01001085.1_pt1 | contig 24203 bp, 19 predicted proteins | sample 1672741 | NCBI WGS metagenome assembly OLRJ01 (sample SAMEA3136719, study PRJEB25190) | human gut metagenome | biome: human gut; feature: human-associated habitat; material: faeces | place: Austria | collected 2013
ACACCGACGCCATTGCCGAACCCGGAGCCCAATGCCTTGACCACGGCCTCGCGCGCCGCCCAGCGGGCGGCGTAGTGCTCGGCGGGGCGGGCGCAGCGCTCGCAGTAGGCGCGCTCCTCCTCAGTGAAGACGCGTCGCAAGAAACTGGGGCGGCGGTCAATAACCCGCTGCATGCGAGCAATCTCGAGCATGTCGACCCCGATGCCGGCTGCGGCCACTGGCCTCGCCTCCCCTTTGTTTCCCGTGTGCGGCGGCATCGCACCACCCACGTCCAATGCGTGCAAAGCGCGCGCCGAGGATGCCCGGCGCGCGCCCTTCTTAACCTTATGAATTCTACCAGTGCGAGGCGTCGGCGTTAGGCCTTATACGGCTCGAGCGCAGCAATAACAATCTGGTTGGCCTCGGCGCAGAGCTTCTCGTCGGGGGCCTCGGCGAGCACGCGGACGAGCGGCTCGGTGCCGGAGGCGCGCACGAGCACGCGCCCGTTGCCCTCGAGGAACTGCTCGGCCTTGGCGATGGCGGAGGTAACCTCGGGCGCGTTCATCGCGGCGTTCTTGTCGGCCACGCGAACGTTGTCGAGCTGCTGCGGATAGAGCTTGACGGGACGGGTGAGCTCTGAGAGCTTCTCGCGCTCGCCGCGCAGGACCTCCATGATGCGCAGGGAGGTCATGATGCCGTCGCCGGTCTTCTCGAGGTCCGAGAAGATGATGTGACCGGACTGCTCGCCGCCCAGGGTGAAGCCGTTCTCGCGCATGCAGGCGTAGACGTTCTTGTCGCCCACGTCGGTCTTCTCGTAAGAAATGCCCGCGGCGTCGAAGGCCTTGAACAGGCCGAAGTTGCTCATGACGGTGGGGACGACGGTGGACTTGGCCAGGCGGCCGTGCTTGTTCATGTAGCAGCCGCATACGTAGAGGATGAGGTCGCCGTCGACCACGTGGCCGCGCTCGTCGACCGCCAGGCAGCGGTCGGCGTCACCGTCGTAGGCGAAGCCCACGTCGAGGCCGTTCTGCACGACGAAGCGCTGAAGCTGCTCGATGTGGGTGCTGCCGCAGTCGACGTTGATGTTGAAGCCGTTGGGCGAGTTGTTGATCACGTGGGTCTCGGCGCCCATGGCGTCAAATACGGGACGGGCGACCGAGGAGGCGGAGCCGTTTGCGCAGTCGAGGCCGATCTTCAGGCCCTGGAGCGAGAACCCGCAGCTAGCGATGAGGCTCGAGATATAGCGGTTGCGGCCCTGCATATAGTCGACCGTACATCCAATCGAGTCGCCGGTGGCAAGAGGAACCTCGGACTTGCCGTCGATATAGTCCTCGATGAGCTCGAGGACATCCTCGTCCATCTTGAAACCCTCGCGGTTGACGAGCTTGATGCCGTTATCGGTATAGGGGTTGTGCGAGGCGGTGATCATGATGCCGCAGTCGAAGGCGCCGTCGATGACCTCATACGAGACGCCGGGGGTCGGGATGACGTGGAGCATGTACGCGTCGGCACCGGATGCGACGAGGCCCGAGACGATGGCGGACTCGAACATGTAGCTGGAGCGGCGGGTGTCCTTGCCCAGGATGACTCGGGCTTTCTTGCCCTGGCGCTTACCGTAGTACCAACCGACATAACGACCGATCTTGTATGCGTGCTCGACGTTCAGCCCCTCGTTGGCGCGGCCACGGAAACCGTCGGTGCCGAAGTATTTCATGCGCTTTCCCTTCTCGCGTCGCCGGCGCGTTGCCGGCCTCGCGTGTACTGGTATGTAAACAGTGTAACCAGTTCAGGCTAACAAATAAGGGCCTGCCGAGAAACTCGACAGGCCCTCGTGGAGCAAATAAGGCGCTCGAAAGCCTTAGCGCTTCGAGAACTGCGGGCGCTTGCGGGCCTTCTTGAGGCCGTACTTCTTGCGCTCGACCGCACGCGCGTCGCGCGTGAGGAAACCGGCCTTCTTGAGGTCGGCACGGTACTCGCCGGCGTCCAGAAGGGCGCGGGAGATGCCCAGGCGGCAAGCGCCGGACTGGCCGTTGATGCCGCCGCCATCGCAGTTAGCGAGGACGTCAAAACGATCAGCGGTCTCGGTGAGCTTGAGCGGGGCGAGAGCGTTGTCGACGAGCTGCTGACGACCGAAGTAGTCGAGGGCGTCGCGGCCGTTGACGAGGAACTTGCCGGTGCCAGGAACGAGACGGACGCGGGCGACGGCCTCCTTGCGGCGACCAGTGCCCCAGTAAACTGCGGAGTTCTCAGCCATGATTAGGCCCTCCAATCGATCTTCACGGGGTTCTGGGCGGCGTGCGGGTGCTCGGGACCGGCGTACACCTTGAGCTTCATGCCCTGGGCGCGGCCGAGCGTGCTCTTGGGGAGCATGCCCTTGACGGCGTGCTCGATGACGCGCTCGGGGTGCTTCTCCATGGCCTCCTTGAAGCTCTCGAACTTAAGACCGCCGAGATAACCGGAGTGGCGGCAGTAGCGCTTCTGGTCCATCTTGTTGCCGGTGAGGATGACCTTGTCGGCGTTCACGACGACGACGAAATCACCGGTGTCGGCGTTCGGGGTGAACTGCGGCTTGTTCTTGCCACGCAGATACATGGCAGCGGTGGTCGCAAGACGACCGAGGGTCGCGCCCTCAGCGTCGATAAGCACCCACTTACGCTCGACTTCGCCGGCCTTGGCGAACTGAGTCGACTTCTTCACTTGACTCCTCCTACGTGCTTACGGTTCGACGGTTTCTGGACAAACCGACGAGATGCTTGTTCTTTTCAGAGATTACGGGGCTCTGTAGACAAAGCTTGTAAATTGTACGTCACCGCAGGTCGTGCGGGGAGATGAATTTTTCGTGGGCGACGCCGTCACAAGATGTGCAAATACCCTCCCGCCGGTCCTGCCAGGCAAAAAACGCCGCCATGTCAGACAGGCTGAAATTGCAGGCTACTGGAGGAAGGTGTCGATCTCGGCAAGACGGGCCTCGGTCTGGCGGCGGCCCTGCAGGTAGAGGTCGAGCAGCGGACCGCCGGCCGTTTCCATGACGCCGACCTCGACGGGCTTTTCGGGCGCAATGACGAGACAACGGCCCTCCTGCTCGAGCTCCCAGAGCTGCTCGCGGCAGGCGTTGTAGCGCGGGCCGCGCGAGCGCAGGGCCTCGATGTAGTACGGGAACTCGTCGTAGCGGTGCGAGCGCAGGGCCAAAGCCTCGCTCGAGGACCCCTTCACGTAGCCGCGGTCCTGCGTGAGCACGACGATCGCTCGGTTTGCCGGCACGTAGTCGTCTATGTGGCGGGCGCCGGGCAGACCCATGGCGCAGGCGAAGGGGATCGAGTCGGTGGTGCCGCCGTCGAGGTAGCGCTGCCCGTCGATCAAAAGCGTGCGCGAGACCCCCGGCAGCGAGGCCGACGCCCGCACCTTGACCGCGTCCTCGGGAAGCTTGCGGATGCGCAGGTAATCCGGGGTGCCGAAGGTCACGTTGGAAACCACCGCGAACATCGGCATCAGGTTTTCCTCGAACGCGTCGTTGTCGCAGGGGTCGAGCTCCTCCTGAACGGTCTCGTAGACGAACTCGCCACCGGCGAGGTCCCCCGTCTTTGCGAACGAGAGGTAGCTCATGAAGCGCTTGTCGTCGCGATACGCGAGCATGATGCGCATGGTGCGCCCGATCTGGCCGCTCTTGAAGCTCACCGCGTTCATCGCGCCCGCCGAGACGCCCCACACGCTCGAGAAACCCGTGAGCCCGCGCTCCATGAGCACGTCGAGCACGCCGGATGTGAACATACCGCGAAAGCCGCCGCCCTCGAGGACGAGCGCAGGGGTGTCCGTCGTCTGGCTGTAGGACTGGGTTTTCTGGGTCATGGTCGGCTCCCATCGGCGCACTTCTTTGTAGCGGCGCTTCCTTGCGCGCAACACACTCTCTATACCCCAAAACAAGCGAGGGCCCGCTCCCCTATTCGGAAAGCGGGCCCTCGCGGTTCGCCTATGGTGGAGGTGCGGAGAATCGAACTCCGGTCCAAAGCAAGCCCCTGATAGGTGTCTCCAGGCTCAGTTGCCGGTTAAGTCTTGGCCGCCGCGCACCCGTCAACCCGCGCTTGGCGACCCAGTTGGTTCAGTCTTTTTGCCTGGCATACCAGCCACGTCCAAGCAAGCATCTCCCTAAAATGACGTCGCCGCGGGAACGGGAGCGATCCCCGCATTGACGCGCCGCTATTTAATTAAGCAGCGAGAGCCAGAGGCTCGTAAGAATAAGTGTCGTCAATTCAATTTGACGGTTCCCCTGTTTAACGTGGCGAGGAGACCACGGCCTGCTGCCCATCTCAGGCCCACCCTGTCGAAACCAGTCACCCCCACGGTGGGAATGGGGACGATGCCACCATGATGCGAATGTCAAGATTCGGCCGCTCGCGCGGCGCTTTTGGAATTGTACCCAAAGCCCGCGCGCTTGAACAGGGGACGGGACGCGTGAACATGAACAGAGGACATAGCACCGTTCACGTTTTGGGCTCGTGGACGTGAACAGGGGTACGTCCCCTGTTCACGCTGCTGATAAGACGCGCCCCGGGGCCGCGAGGTTCGCGGCGCCGGGGCGCAAGACTCGAGCGCGTGAGTACTGGGAGGTTTTACTCGTTATCGCCCGCGGTCATCTGGGTAGCGGAGAGCTGACCCTCGGAAGCGGCGGCGGCGTCAGGCCACACCCAGCTGGTGAAGTCGGGGTGATCGTAGCCCTCGTCGCAAGCGAACTTGAAGGCGTCGAGGCGGAACTGCTCCCACTCGTCGATCTGGCCGGCGAACTTCTGGGCGTCGACGAGGCGCAGCGCGTCGGCGGCAAGGGCCCAGCGGTCCATGTTGTTGAGGCGCAGCATGTCGAACGGCGTGGTCGTGGAGCCCTTCTCCTCGTAGCCGTGGACGCGGAAGTTGTCGTGGTTCGGACGGTCCCAAATCAGGCGACGGATGGTGCCCGCGTAGGCGTGGAAGGCGAAGAGGACCGGCTTGTTGTGGCCGAAGAACTCCTCGAAGCGCTCGTCGGAGATGGCCTGGTCGTTCTCGCTCACGTTCTGGATCTTGAGCAGGTCGACGACGTTGACGAAGGTGGCCTTGACGCCGAGCTTCTTCAGCATGTCGAGGGCGGCGAGGGCCTCGAGGGTCGGGACGTCGCCGCAGGTGGCGATCACGAGGTCGGCGTCATCGATGGAGTCGGCAGAGGAAGCCCACTTCCACTCGGCCAGGCCCTCGGCCAGCTCGGCCTTGGCGTCGTCGACGGTGATGAAGGTCGGGGCCGGCTGCTTGCCGCAGAAGATGGCGTTCACGCAGTTGGTCGAGGTGTAGCACTTCTCGGCGACGGCGAGGGCCATGTTGGCGTCGCAGGGGTAGTAGGCGTTAACGACGTGGGTGTCGTTGGCCTTGTTGAGCAGCAGGTCGACGAAGCCCGGGTCCTGGTGGGAGAAGCCGTTGTGGTCCTGACGCCAGACGTGGCTGGAGAGCAGGATGTTGAGGCCGGCGATCGGGGCGCGCCAAGGAATCTCGCGCACGGTGGCCTCAAGCCACTTGCAGTGCTGGTTGACCATGGAGTCGACGACGTGGACGAAGGACTCGTAGGTGCTCCACACGCCGGTGCGGCCGGTCAGGACATAGCCCTCGAGGAAGCCCTCGCACTGGTGCTCGGAGAGCTGCTCGACGACCTTGCCGGACGGATAGAGCAGGTCATCGTTGTCGCCGTCGGCGTAGTAGCCGCCCTCCCACTGCTTGTTGGTGTACTTGTAGGCGTCCTGCAGACGGTTGGAAGCGGTCTCGTCCGGGCCGAAGATGCGGAAGTTGTCGTTCTTGGCGAGGACGTCGGCGGTGTAGGCGCCGAAGACGCGGGCAGCCTCGGTAGCGCCCCAGCCGTGGCCCTTCTCGGCAACCGGCACCTCGTGGGCGTGGATGTCGGGGAGGTCGAGCTTCTGGAGGACCTTGCCGCCGTTGGCGTTGGGGTTGGCGCCGATGCGCAGGTCGCCCTTAGGCATGAACGCGGTGACCTCGGGACGGATCTGGCCCTCCGGGGTGAAGAGCTCCTCAGGCTTGTAGGAGCGCAGCCAGCTGCGGAGCACGCGGAAGTGCTCGTGGGTGTCCTTAGCGGAAGCCAGCGGCACCTGGTGGGCACGCCAAGAGCCCTCGGTCTTCTTGCCGTCGATGTGCTTGGGGCACGTCCAGCCCTTGGGGGTGCGGAAGATGATCATCGGGTAGACGGGACGGGTCTCGTCGCCCTCCTCGGCGCAGGCCTTGATGTCGCAGATCTCGTCGAAGACCTCCTCGAGGAGGTTGGCGAAGCGACGGTGGATGGAGGCGTGGGACTCGTTGTCGAAGCCGGCGACGAAGAAGTGCGGCTCATAGCCCATGCCCTCGAAGTACTCGGCGAGCTCGGTGTCGGAGATGCGGGCGAGGATCGTCGGGTTGGCGATCTTGTAGCCGTTGAGGTGCAGGATCGGCAGGACGATGCCGTCGGTCTTGGGGTTCACGAGCTTGTTGGACTGCCAAGAGGTGGCAAGCGGGCCGGTCTCGGACTCGCCGTCGCCCACCACGGCCACGGCCAGCAGGGAGGGGTTGTCCATGACGGCGCCGTAGGCGTGAGACAGGGTGTAGCCGAGCTCGCCGCCCTCGTGGATGGAGCCGGGGGTCTCAGGAGCGAAGTGCGAAGGGATGCCGCCGGGGTAGGAGAACTGGCGGAAGAACTTCTGCAGGCCGGCCTCGTCGTCGGTGATGTCGGGACGAACCTCACGGTAGGTGCCGTCGAGCAGGGACTGGGAGGTGCCGGCGGGGCCGCCGTGACCAGGGCCCATGAGGAAGACGGCGTTCTGCTGGTGGTCGGCGATGAGGCGGTTGACGTGACCGAAGAGGAAGTTCACGCCCGGGGTGGTGCCCCAGTGGCCGACGAGGCGGTGCTTGACGTCGGCGCGGCTGAAGTCGCGGGTCTCGCCGGTCTTCTCATCGACGAAGTCCTTCTTCATGAGCGGGTTGGAGCGAAGGTAGATCTGGCCGACGGAGAGGTAGTTGGAGGCGCGCCAATACTTCTCGACGCCCTCGAGCTCCTCCTCGGGAACGGCGTGGTCGAGCTTCTGCCACGGAGTACCGATAACGGGCTGTGCCATGCTTGATCCTCCTAGATCGAGTTCCCCCGGAGCGGATTCCGGAGGCTTGTGAAACTGTTTTGTAGTATAGAAGGGTAAAACGGTTTACTTCACGAGAATTGAAAGAGAATTCGTTTTACTCTCATAATTGTTTAGTACATAGAAAGAAGTGCCCGGGTTTCTTGCTCGTCTGGGTAAAAGCTCGGGCGCACGGCTCTGGAAGCAGAGCGGAGCGAGGGGCTAGAGCCAGCGGACGGAATCCTTGACGACAACCTTCGGGCGCAGGATCTTTGTGACGGAGGCGGAGCGCTCGCGCGATTCGGCATCCTCCTCCAGGCGCGCGAACATGAGCTCGAGCGCCGCGACGGCGAGCTCGCGCGAGTTCTGCTCGATGGAGGTAAGCGCCGGCTCAAAGAGCGTGTCGGCGGCGGAGTTGTCGTAGCTCACGACGGAGTAGTCGCGCGGTACGCGCAGGTCCTCGGCATAGAGAAGCTTGAGCAGGCCGAGCGCGATGTTGTCCGAGCTCGCGAAAACCGCGGTGGCGTCCGACTTGAGCACGCCCTTCGCGGACTCGAAGGCGTCGTCGATGTAGTAGGCGCTGTGGAGCTCGAGCTCAGGATCTGGCTCGATGCCGTGCTCGCGAAGGGCACGCTCGTAGCCCGCCATGCGCGCGCGACCGGTGTTCGACTCTTTGTTGATGAGCGCGGCAATGCGCTCGTGCCCGCGCCCGAGCAAATAAGAAGTGGCCAGGTAGCCGCCCTGCTCGTTGTTGAAGCCCACGCGGTCGCAGTCGAGCCCCTCGATAAAGCGGTCGACCATCACGTAGGGCACGGGCAGCTGCTCGAGGATCGACTTGAGTCCCGCCGAATAGCGCAGCTCGTCGGCGACGACGATAAAGAGGCCGTCGACGCCGCGGTTGACGAGCAGGCGCACGAGATCTGCGTCGTTGTGGGAGCTGTCGTCGGAGTTGGTGATGAGCAGCAGGTATCCCCTCTTGCGGCAGGCAACCTCGAGGGCGCGGGCAAGCGACGAGAAGAACCGCGACTCGATGTTGGGGACGATGAGGCCGAGCGTCTGGGAGTGCTGCGTGACGAGGCTGCGCGCGATCTGGTTGGGGATGTAGCGCTTCTTGCGCGCGACCTCCTTGATGCGGGCGCGGCTCTCGGCGCTGATCTTGCACGGCCGGTCGTTGAGCACGAGCGAGACGGCGGTGGGCGAAAGGCCCACCTCGCGCGCTATGTCCTTGAGCGTGACCTTGGCCATGCCAATCCTTTCGAAGGGCGGGACAAAAGGGACGGGGGATTTTGTCCCAACTTGTGGAGGCCCTCCTCATTTTGGGACAAAATCCCCCGTCCCTTTTGTCTCGATTAGAAGGCGTAGACGGTGCGGGAGCGATAAGGGCGATCGGGGCCAAAGACAGGCTGCGGGAAATTCGGGTGATGGATCGCATCCGCAAAGAAGTTGGTCTCGAGCGCCACGGCGTCGTGGTCGTGGTACTCGACGCCCCCCTTGCCGCAAACGCCGCCCACGTAGTTGCCGGTGTACACCTGCATACCGGGCAGGTCGGTGAACACATCGAGCTTAATTCCGGAGACATCCCCCTCAAGGGTGGCAGCATGACGCAGCCCGCCGACGAAGCCGCCCTCGCCCTCCCCCGCCTCGGGCAGGACGAAATTGTGATCGACGCCGCGCGCGTTGACGATGGAGTGGTCGGTGCTCGCCACGACGTCTCCGAGCTTCTTGCCATCGCGAAGGTCGAGCGGGGTGCCGTCGACGGGCAGGACGCGGCCGGTGGAAACGAGCGCGTCGTCGGTCTCGGTGTAGGCGCCCGCGTCCACGGCGAGGCGATGGCCGAGGACGGTCACGCCGCCGCAGCCGTTCAGGTTCCAGTAGCTGTGGTTGGTCATGTTGACGAGCGTCGTCGCGTCGGGCGTGCCGTCATACGTGATGACCAGCTCGTTATTGGCCGTGAGCTCATAGGTAAGGTGCATCTGGATCGCGCCGGGGAAACCCTGGTCGCCGTCGGGAGAGTCCAGGACGAGCTCGACCAGGCCGCCGTCGGCCCCCTGCTCCGCGCGCGCGACTGACCAGAAGCGCTTGCACCAGAAGTCGCGCCCGCTGTGGTTGCAGTTCTTGCCCTCGTTTGCGGTGAGCTCGTAGGTTTTTCCCGCGAGCTGGAAAGAAGCGCCGCCGATACGGTTGACCACACGGCCGACCGGAGCGCCGAGCCACGCGTCGTCGGCCGCGTAGCCTGCAGCGTCGTCGTAGCCGAGCACCACGTCGATGACCTCGCCGGCAGCAGACGGCACCTTCACGGACACTACGCGCGCGCCAAAGTCCGCAACAGCGACCTGCATGCCCGCGGCGTTACAAAGCTCATAGAGAAAAGCCGGCCTCCCGCCGACATTTCCGAAGGAAACAGGCTCAACCTGCATTGTTGCCCCTCTCGACCATTTGCAGCTGTCTCGGCATCAAAAAAGGGACGGGGAATCGCGTCCCGCGCTTGCGTTTGGGACAAAATCCCCCGTCCCTTTTGTCCCAACTAGTGAGCGGCGGCCTGGCCGTAGTAGGCGTTCGGGCCGTGCTTGCGCAGGTAGTGCTTGTCCTGCAGGTACTGGGGCGCCGGGCCGCAGTGCGGGGAGAGGATCTCGGTGTCGCGCGCCATCTTGCAGCACTCGTCGAGGACGACGGCGTGGTAGACGGCCTGCGCGGCGTCCTTGCCCCAGGTGAAGGGGCCGTGGTTGCGCACGAGGACGGCAGGCACGGCGACGGGGTCGATGCCGCGCTCCTCGAAACCGGCGACGATGACCTTGCCGGTGTTGAGCTCGTAGGCCTCCTCGATCTCCTCCTCGGTCAGGCCGCGCATGCAGGGCACGGGGCCGTAGAAGTAGTCGGCGTGCGTGGTGCCGTAGGCGGGAAGGTCACGGCCGGCCTGGGCCCAGGCGACGGCAGCGGCGGAGTGCGTGTGGACGCATCCGCGGATGCCCTTATCGGCCCAGTTCTTGTAAATCCACGCGTGCGTGAGGGTGTCGGAGGAGGGGTTCATCTCGCCCTCGACGCGCTTGCCCTCCAGGTCGCAGACGACCATGTTCTCGGGCGAGAGCTTGTCGTAGTCGACTCCGGACGGCTTGATGACAAAAAGCCCCGTCTCGGGGTCGAACTCGGAGGCGTTGCCCCAGGTAAAGACGACCAGCCCGTGCTTGGGCAGGTCCATATTCGCTTCGTAGACCTTCTCACGCAGTTCCTTGAGCATCATATCGATGCGCTCCTTTCGCAGCTTACGTTCTGGGCGCCGCCGATTGCCCCGAGCCCATTTGCCATGCCGGGCAACCAGGGGCGCCGCTCGCGATTGATTCCGAGGATTCTAGGCCAGCTGGGCCTCGGCAGCCTTCTCGGCCTCGTTAACCTTCTTGAAGGCGTCGAGGAAGGCGCGGTAGCCCTCGACGTCGGCCTCGTCGGGCTCGACCGTGGTGCCCTCCATGCCGGCGAAGACCTTGTTGTCGAGGAAGTCGGCGAGCGACTCGCCCTCCTCCTTGGTCGCCATGTAGGACGCGGCGACGGCCTGGCCCCAGGCACCGCCCTCGCCGGCGGTGGCCATGACGGTCACGGGAGCCTCGAGCGCGGCGGCCAGCAGGCTCTGGGCCACCTTCGGGGTCTTGAAGATGCCGCCGTGGCCGTAGAGCTTGTCGATCTTGACGTCCTCGGCGCGCAGGGCCTCGTTGCCTGCGGCCAGGGCGCCGAATGCCGCCATGATGTTCATGCGCATGAAGTTCGCGATGGAGAAGTTCGCGTTCTGCTTGCGGACGACCATCGGGAAGCCGGTCTGGACGCCCATGACGGTCTCACCCGAGATGAACGGGATGGACACGAGGCCGCCGGCGTCCTTATCGCCGGTGAGGGCGGCGTTGAAGAGCTTGGTGTAGATGTCGCCCTTGTTCACGGGCACGCCCATGGTGTCGGCAAAGTCGGCGAGCAGGTTCACCCAGTCGTTGATGTCGGAGGTGCAGTTGTTGCAGTGCACCATGGCCACGGGATCGCCGACCGGGGTGGTCACGAGGTCGATCTCCTCGGCGGTGGCGTCCTTCAGGGCGTGCTCGAGCACGATCATGGAGAAGACCGAGGTGCCGGCGCTGACGTTGCCGGTGCGCTGGGCGATGGAGTTCGTCGCGATCATGCCGGTGCCGGCGTCACCCTCAGGCGGGCACAGCGGGCAGCCCGCCTCGAGGTCGCCCGAGGGGTCGAGCAGGCGCGCGCCCTCCTCGGTAAGGTGACCGGCCACGTCGCCAGCCACGAGCACGCGGGGAAGCAGGTCCTCGACCTTCCACTCGACGCCCTTGCTCGCCACGAGCTCGTCGAACTGGGCGATCTTTGCCGCGTCGTAGTCGTGGGCCACAGAGTCGATGGGGAACATGCCGGAGGCGTCGCCAATGGAAAGGACCTTCTCGCCGGTCAGGCGCCAGTGCACGAAGCCGGACAGGGTGGTGAAGAAGTCGATGTTGGGGACGTGCTCCTCGCCGTTAAGGACGGCCTGGTAGATGTGGCTCACGCTCCAGCGCTCGGGCGTGTGGAACGCAAAGAGGCGCGAAAGCTCGTGGGCGGCCTCGGTCGTGGTGGTGTTGCGCCAGGTGCGGAACGGCACGAGGAGCTTGCCGTCGGCGTCGAAGGGCAGGTAGCCGTGCATCATGGCCGAGATGCCGAGGGCGCCGACCTTCCTCAGCGTGACGCCGTACTTGGCCTCGACGTCGGCCTTGAGGGAGGCGTAGCAGGTCTTCAGCCCCTCGAAGATCTCGTCCTCGCTGTAGGTCCAGTAGCCGTCGATAAGCGAGTTCTCCCAGTCGAAGGTGCCGATGGCGATGGGCTCGTTGTCGGCGTCGTCGAGGACGGCCTTGACGCGCGTCGAGCCGTACTCGATGCCCAGGGAGGTACGACCAGCCTCGATATCGGCGACGATCTGCTCTTTGGTCTTGCTCATTGGTTGACTCCTTTATAAAGAAGGAAGAAGTGCTCGGAAAGAAGGGTGCGCCGCGCGGGCTTCTTGGCACGGGCGAGCACCCAAAACAAAGGCGGCCGCGCCTCTCGGGCGAGAGACGCGGCCGGAACAACTCACGTGCGGGACGACCGCGCAGCTGGGTTATGCGACGTTTACTTGTAGTAAACCTCGCCGAGCTTGAGGTCGCGCTTGAAGTCGCGAAGGTTGGTGTTCGCGTCGATGACGACGGACTCGATGCCCATGGCGTCGGCCCAGTCGATCATCTGGTCGGCGGTAAGGTCGTAGGAGACCGCGGTGTGGTGCGCGCCGCCGGCGTAGATCCAAGCCTCGGTGCCGACCTTGAGGTTCGGGCGCGGGGTCCAGAACATGGTGCCGGTCGGGAGCTTCGGCATGGGCTTCTCGACCTTCTTGCAGTCGACGTCCTGGATGATCAGGCGGAAGCGGTTGCCAAGGTCGATGAGGGAGGTGGCGATGGCGGGGCCGGTCTTTGCGGTGAAGATCAGGCGCGCCGGGTCCTCACGGTCGCCCATGGAAAGCGGGGTGGCACGGATCTTGATCTCGCCGTCGGCCATCGAGGGATCGACCTCGGACATGTGGGACTCGAGGATGCCGTCCTTGCCCGGGACGAGGTTGTAGGTGTAGTCCTCCATGAGCGCGGAGCCCTTGGCGTTCGGGTCGTTGGCGGTCATGACCTTCATGAGGCGCACCATGCCCGGGGTCTTCCAGTCGCCCTCGGGGCCGAAGCCGAAGCCCTTCTGCATGAGGCGCTGGATAGAGAGGGACGGGAGCTGCTTCAGGGCGCCGAGGTCGCCGAAGTGGTCGGAGAAGGCGTTGTAGTTGTGCTCCACGAGGAAGCGCTCGATGCCGATCTCCTGGGCAGCCTGGACCTCGACGTGACGACGGAACTCCTCCGGGTCGCGGCCGTCGAGCACGAGGCCGTAGGTCTCGTAGTACTCGTCGGTGAGCTCCTTGACCTCAGCAGCGGTCACGGACTCGACGTAGGGGGTGAGGTCATTGATCGGCCACGCGTCGACGGTCCAGCCGAGCTTGACCTGGGCCTCGATCTTGTCGCCATCGGTGACGGCGACGTTACGCATGGTGTCGGCGAAGCGGGCGATGCGGATGTTGCGGGACTCGTTGATGCCCACGGCGACGCGCTGCCACTGGCCGAGCTCGGTGAGGGCGACGGGATCCTTCCAGTAACCAAAGACGACCTTGTGGTTCCAGCGCATGCGGGCAAAGATGTGCCCGAGCTCGCGCTCACCGTGAGCGGCCTGGTTCTCGTTCATGAAGTCCATGTCGATGGTGTCGTACGGGATCTCCTCGTTGTACTGCGTCGCGAACTGGCACAGCGGCTTGCGGAGGTCCTGCAGGCCCAGAATGTAGTTCTTGGAGGGGCTGAAGGTGTGGGCCCAGGTGATGATACCGGCGCAGTCGGGGTCGTTGTTGGCCTCGTTGAAGACCTGCTGGATCATCGAAGCGGTGAGGAGGTTGGGCTTGAGCTCGACCTCGAACGGGATCTCGTTAGAGGCGTTGAGGTAGTTGACGACCTCCTCGGCGTGCTCGTGCACGTGCTGGAGGCACTCGTCGCCGTACAGGTCCTGGGTGCAGGGGCAGAAATAGAACTTGTACTTCTTGATCTCGAGCATGTTCGTTCCTTTCGGACGCATATGCGGTGCAAGCGTTTTTGGGCGGCAGGGCCGCCATAAGGTGACCTCCCGGATGGCCCCGCCCCCAAGGGAAGAGGTGGGCAAGGGGCGAGGCCAAAGGGAGGGTGGAGCCGAAAGCTACTTGATGACCTGGTTCGAGCTGCGGTCGGAGAACAGGGCGACCATGCAGACGAAGATGATGCCGAGGGCCAGCTGCTGCATCTCGGTGGTCAGGCCGAGCATGACAAGGCCCTTCTGGAGCACGAGGTAGGACGCGACGCCGATGACGACGTTGGAGAAGCGGGCGCGGGCGCCGCCGTTGATCGGCATGCCGCCGAGAACCATGGCGATGAGGAGCTGGGTCTCGAGCATGTTGCCGGAGGTGGCGGTGACGGAGCCGATCTTGACGGCGTTGATGAACGCTGCGAAGCCGGTGATGCAGCCGGCGGCCACGTAGACCAAGATCTTGGTCTTCTGGACCTTGATGCCGGCGAAGCGGGCACCCTTCTCGTTGGCGCCGATGGCCTTGAGGTTGTGGCCGAGGCAGGTGAAGCGGGTGATCACGAAGGTGATAACGAGAACCGCGATGGTGATACCCATGAGCAGGGGCATGTTGTTGAAGCCGGTGATGTAGCCGGCGGCCTGGATGGGCTTCTCGGTGGTGAGGAAGGCGCAGACGCCGCGGAGCAGGAACATCATGCACATCGTGACCACGAAGGACTGGATCTGGCCCTTAACGTGGAAGAGCGCGTTGATAAGGCCGATCACGGCGCCCGTCGCGATGCCGCCAAGGATGGCGAGCACCAGGTTGTACTGGGAAAGGGCGCAGACCACGGCGCAGGAGACGCCGAGCATGGAGCCCTGTGAGAAGTCCAGGCACCCCATCGCCATGATCATCCAGACGCCGCACGCCGCGATCATGAGCATGTAGCCGCCGGAGAGGATCAAGGTGATGTTCTTCGGGGTGAGGATCGAACCGCCGGTCGCGATGGCGAAGAACGCCAGGATCACCACGAAACCGATGAGCGGGAGGAAGTCCTTAACGGACGAGAGGTCGAAGCTCTTCTTGGCCTCGGCAGCGCCCTTCTTGGGATCGAGCGCCGCATCGTTGGTAGTTGCCATCTGATTCGCCTCCTAGACCATCTTGGAGATGAGGTCTTTGTCGGACAGCTCGGGGCTGCGCTCGAGCTCGCCGTTGATTTTTCCGTCTTTCATGATGTAGATGCGGTCGCACATACCGATCAGCTCCATGATCTCCTCGGAGATGATCATGATGGCCTTGCCCTCGGCGCGCATGTCCTCGAGCAGGTTGTAGATGGCGGCCTTGACCTTGATGTCGATGCCACGGGTCGGCGAGTCGAGAATCAAGATGTCGGATTTCTTGCCAAGCCAGCGGGCAAGGACGACCTTCTGCTTGTTGCCGCCGGACAGCGCCGAGACGTACTGCTTGACGTTGACCATCTTGGTTTGCATCTGCTTGGCGTAGAGGTCGGCGAAGTCGTGGAGCTTCTTGTCCGACAGGAAGGTGCCCATGTCGCGCATCGAGGGGATGGTGATGTTGTCCTCGATGCTGTCCTGGATCAGGAGCGACTCGTTGTCGCGGTCCTTCGACGTGTAGGCGACAGAGTGGTTGATGGCGGTGTTGATGTCGTTGACGTGGGTGCCGTCGGCGAGCACGACCTCACCGGTGCGGTCGTAGGACGCGCCGAAGATGGCCTTGCCGACCTCGTGCATGCCGCACTCGGAAAGGCCGCCGATGCCCAGGATCTCGCCGTAGTGCAGGTCGAACGAGAGGTCGGAAATCTGGCCAGGGACGCTCACGTGCTGGACGGAGACGGCGACCTCGCCGGCCTTCTGAGTCTTGTAGTCCGGGTAGTCCTGACGGTAGTAGTGGCCGCCGAGCTCACGGCCGACCATGAGGACCTTAAGCTTGTCCTCGTCGACCTCGGACTTCTCGACGGTGGTGATGTAATCGCCGTCGCGCAGGATGGAGACGCGGTCGCTCATCTCGAGGACCTCGGCCATGTCGTGCGAGATGAAGATCACGCAGTGACCCTTGGCGCGGACGTCGCGCATGACCTCGAAGAGCTTCTTGCGGCCGCCCTCGCCGAGCGCCGTGGTGGTCTCGTCGACGACGAGGATCTTCGGGTCGAACCAGGTGGACTTGACGATCTCGACGAGCTTGCGGTCCTCGAAGTCGTAGTTGTCGATGGGCTGGGTCGCCTTGATGTAGCCGAGGCCGTAAGAGTCGAGAAGCTCCTGGGCCTTCTTGTTCATGGCGCTGGTGTTCTTGAGGCCGTTCTTGATGAACTGGTCCTCGTCGCCCAAGAACATGTTCTCGGCGACGGTGAGGCCGGACAGGGTGCCGATCTCCTGGACGACGATGGCGATGCCGTGGTGGTTCGCGTCGACCTGGTTCTTGGGCGCGACCTGCTCGCCGTCGAGGGTGAAGGTGCCGGAGCCGATGGGCAGGATGCCCGTCAGCATGTTGGTGAAGGTGGACTTGCCGGAGCCGTTCTCGCCGATAAGGGCGTGGATCTCACCCTCGTAGAAGTCGAGGGACACCTCCTTGACGGCGTGGGTCGGGCCGAACTTCTTGTCGATCTTCTCCGCGTGGAGCAGCAGTTTCTGTTCACTCATGGTGTGTATCCCTCCTTTACTTTACGACAGCGCCCTTGACGCGCTTGGTGGTGACGAAGACGATGCCGAGCAGGGTGGCGCCGGTGACGATGTTGTTGACCGTAACGGGCATGCCGAGCGCGACGAAGCCGGCGAACATCATGGCGATGATGAACTCGCCGATGACGATGGACGCGACGGGGTGGCCGTACTTCTTGAAGGCCAGGCCAAAGAAGGTGCCCATGAGCGGCTTGAAGTTAAGCGACTGGGAGAGCATGCCGGTCATCGGGGTCTGGGCGGTGCCGTAGCCGATGTAGAGGACGGCCATGATGCCGACGAACATGGAGCAGAGCACGAAGGCGAGGAACTTGTACTTGTCGACGTCGACGCCCATGTTCTTTGCGACGGCCTCGTTGGCGCCGATGGCGTTAACGTAGGTGCCGAGCTTGGTGTACTTGAGAATGAACGAGCAGAGCGCGAACGCGAGGAGCGCCAGGATGAGGTTCCAGGGGTACGCGCCGAACATCTTGTATTGATCGGCGAGGCGGGTACCGGCCCACGCGGAGGCGAAGACCGAGAAGGCCTCGTAAATCAAGGACAGGCCGACCGTGACGATCAGCGAGGGAATACGCAGCTTAATATAGGCGAGACCGTTGGCGGCACCGAGGATAGCGCCGCAGAGGATCGGGGCCACGATAAGGCCCGCGACGCCGAGCATCTGCGAGAAGCCGATGGACAGCAGGCACGCCAGAACAAGAATAGAGCCGATGGAGAAGTCCCACAGGCCCATGACGACGATGAAGTAGAGGCCGCAGCCACCTACCGCGTAGATCAGGCCGGTCTGCAGATAGGTCAGCATCTGATCGGGCGAACCGAAGGTGCCCGGGCACAGGAGCTTGAAAACGACCCATACCGCGACCGTGATGATGAGGAGCAGGCCAACGCCATACCACTGGCTCTGCTTAGCCTTCTTTAGGAGTTCCATTCACGATCCTTCCCTTTATTTCCCACACACGTGCTTTTACTTACAAATAGTTAAGGGCGGGCCCTAGGGACAGGGCCCGCCCCCAGCTAACTGAGTGATGCGACCGCAATCGCCTTGCGACTAGGCGTGGCGGCTCTTGACGTCCTCGATGGACAGGGACTCGGCGGCGGTGCACAGGGCGTCGAAGTCCTTGGTGGCGAGGTCCTTCATCTCGTCGTCGGTGTAAGGAGCTTCGTCGACGAAGTACTTCTCGTAGTCCTCGTACTCCTTAACGGAGGAAACGAAGACGTAGGGGAACTTAATCTCCTTGCCGAAGTCGCCAGACTTGGGCATGAAGGTCTCGGAGCCCTTGCAGGCGGCGTAGACCATAAGGAAGGAGTAGAGCGGGTCGCAGAAGTGGCCGCCGGACTCGCAGTACATGCCACCGCAGGCGAGCTGGTCCTTAAGGTCGTCCAGGAAGTCGGTGGAGGCGACGCGAATCTTGCCGGTGAGGTTCATGTTCTTGAGCTGGCCCACCGAACCGACCAGCGGGTCGCCGCCGCCGCCGGCGACGATCAGGGCGTCCATGGTGTTGTCGGTGTTGTAGAACTGCTGGGTGACGTTGGCGCCCTCAGAGGAGGAGGTGTTGGCGTAGACCGGGTCGGAGAGGGTGGCGGGGTCGCTGGGGTTAGCGGCGTTCCACTTATCGACGCCGGACTTATAGCCCTTCCAGCGCTCCTGGAAGGTGGCGTCGCCGACGGTCCAGCCCTCGAGCTTGATGTTGCGGGCGCCCTTCTGGATACCCTCGAAGGCGTCGGCGTTGTCGGCGGTCAGGAGCTCGACGAGCTTCTCGCCGTTGCCAACCTCGTCCTCGTGGACGGCGCCGACGTAGTACTGGGAGTTCTCGGCGAGCGAGTAGACGTCGGGCGAGTTCTCCTTGGAGATCATGCGGTAGAACTGGGCCAGGTAGACCTGGTTGTCGTTGCAGGTGTTGATGGCGGCAGTCATCTCGGAGTCGGCGGAGTTGCAGACGACGATGCCGTTGCAGCCGGCGGCGCAGAGGGTCTCGATGGAGGCAGTGACCTGCTCGGAAACGTGGCCCTGGTCGACCGTGGTGATCTCGACGCCCAGGATGTCGGCGGCCTTCTTGATGATGTCAACGGAGAGCTTGCCGAGCGCGTCGGTGGAGGACCAGATCGAGACGCCGATCTTGATCTTGTCGCCGTCGGCGCCGTCGGCGCCGTCGCCGCTGCCGGAGCAGCCAGCGAGGCCGGCAAGGCCAGCGACGCCGCCGGTAAGACCGGCGTACTTGAGGAAGTTCCTCCTCGAAATGTTGCCCATAGTGTTTCCTTCCCTTCGTTTTGCTTCCCTCACTTGCGCCTTGTGCGCAAGTTCACTGAAAACAATGAGCAAACAACAAGACGTTGTTTACTACATTCAACGATTATAGCGCGGTCGCTTTGACCTCGCATCTCAAATGGGGATGACATTGACGTTGCGGATGAGCCGTTCCTTCAAGCAACCCCGGTTGCCGATCGAAGGCCCTGATCGGCGAAAACCGCCTGTTTCCCTGCGAAAACACTCTGGAGTGGCGGGTTTTGCTCATGTACTTTCTTTGTGTCTGGCTCATTTTTAAACCCTTACTAAACGCTTGCCGAGACATATCCCCGTGAACGGTACGGAAACGGTGGCGAGCGGCCTGTTTAGGTGATTGTTTACCCTATATGTGCTGTTTATTGAGCGTTTTGTTTAGATATGTTTAGTTCAACTCTGGAACAAAAGGGACGGGGGATTTTGTCCCAGTTTGTGGAGCCGCTCCTCATTTTGGGACAAAATCCCCCGTCCCTTTTGTCCCAGGGTTGTTACGGCATGGCGCGTGAACGACGGCTCACCGTATACTTATTAGTTACGTCAACGAACGAGCCGTAAAGGGGCATGCAAGTGGACATCACTCCTCAGGAAGTGGCCGAGACCCTCTCGATGGTCTCCGAGCAGAACCTCGACCTCCGCACCATCACCATGGGCATCAGCCTGGCGGGCTGCGCCGACGAGGACATGGGCCGCATGTGCGACAAGGTCTACGACAGGATCACGACCACGGCCGAGAATCTCGTACAGACCGCAGACGACCTGCAGAACGAGTACGGCATTCCCATCGCGAACAAGCGCGTCTCGGTGACCCCCGTCGCCCAGATCGCCGCCGGCTGCAAGGACGAGGACCTCTCGCCCATCGCCCACGCCATGGACCGCGCCGCCGAGACCTTGGGCATCGACTTCATGGGCGGCTTCTCCGCCCTCGTCCAGAAGGGCATCGGCGCCACCGACCGCAAGCTCATCAACTCCGTGCCCGAGGCGCTTGCCACGACCGAGCGCGTCTGCTCTTCGCTCAACATCGCCTCTACGCGTGCGGGCATCAACATGGACGCCGTCCTTCTTTCCGCGCAGACCATCCTGGAGTGCGCGCGCCGCACCGTTGACATCGACTGCTACGGCGCCGCCAAGTTCGTCGTCTTTGCGAACATGGTCGAGGACTCCCCCTTCATGGCCGGCGCCGTCCACGGCTCCGGCGAGGCCGACGCCGTGATCAACGTCGGCGTCTCGGGCCCCGGCGTCATGGCCGCCGCTCTCTCTGAGCTCCCCGACAACGCGAACCTCATGCAGGTCGCCGAGAAGATCAAGCAGACCGCCTTCAAGATCACCCGCGCCGGCGAGCTCATGAGCCGCGAGGCCAGCCGCCGCCTCGGCGTCGAGAAGGGCATCGTGGACCTCAGCCTCGCCCCGACCCCCGCGGCAGGCGACTCCGTGGCAAAGATCCTCGAGATCATCGGCGTCGGCCAGTGCGGCGGCCCCGGCACCACCGCGGCCCTCGCCCTTCTGAACGACTGCGTCAAGAAGGGCGGCGTCATGGCGTCGTCCTCCGTCGGCGGCCTCTCGGGCGCCTTCATCCCCGTGTCCGAGGACGCCGGCATGATCCAGGCGGCCGTGGACGGCGCGCTGTCCATCGAGAAGCTCGAGGCCATGACCTGCGTGTGCTCCGTGGGCCTCGACATGATCGCCATCCCGGGCGACACCTCGGTCGAGGCCATCGCCGGCATCATCGCCGACGAGATGGCCATCGGCGTGATCAACACCAAGACCACCGCCGTCCGACTGATCCCGGCCATCGGCAAGTCCGAGGGCGACATGCTCGAGTTCGGCGGCCTCTTTGGCTCCGCGCCGATCATGCCCGTGAACCCCCACGCCGGCACCGTCCTGGCCCACCGTGGCGGACGCTTCCCGGCCCCGCTCAACTCGCTGAAGAACTAGCGGGCAGCCGCGGGCGCGCTTCTTTCCAAACGGCATAGCACGAGGCAGTTAGGCTACTTCCACGGAAGTAGCCTAACTTTTTAATTAACTACAAAAGCCCAGTTGCCCGGAAGGGCTTCTTTCCAAATGGGGCGTTGGGGTACTTCTGTGGAAGTAGGGTAAGAAGGGCCACGCGACAGCCGCGGGCGACGCCCTTCGCAGACAGCCGGGGAATTCAAACCGGCCGCCGATTGCCGCTTGTGGTTTTGCCGCCCCGCCCGTATAGTCTTCGCACTCGCTCGCCCTCAACGAAACGAGGCGCCGTGGCCGTGACTTTCTCGCACGAGACCGCGCTCGAGTTTCTTCGGTCGGTCCCGCCCCAAGCTTCTCCATATGGACGGACGAACTTTCTGCTCAAGGGGTCCAACTTCTCGACAGACTTTCGGAAGCTCCACAAGCTTGACCTCGAGCAATACGGGATCAAGCGCCGGCCCATCCATGTGCTGATCTCCAAAGGCGCCCGCAGGTGTCAGTCGGCAGACGTCAAAAGCCACGAGTTCGGCCTGGCCGAGATTCCCCGCAGATGTATGGTCCGGCTCCTTCACGGCCTGTACGTTTGCGGCCCTGAGCTGCTCTTTGTTCAGATGGCACGCCAACTCCCCCTGCCCCAGGCCGCCTGCCTGGGCTATGAGCTCTGCGGATGCTACTCGCACTTCGCCGCCGACGTCTCGGGGTTCTACGAACGCCCGCCGCTCACGAACATCGACTCAATCTCCGACGTGATCCAGAAGCTTGACGGCCTGCGCGGGCCCGGAAAGGCACGGGAGGCGCTCAGCTATGTTCGCGAGGGCTCCCGCTCCCCCATGGAGACCGTTGTTTCTTGCCGGCTCGCGCTGCCCGCATCTGCAGGCGGATACGGGTTTGGCGCACCGACGCTGAACCACCGCGTCGACCTCGACCCCGACGCCGCACGTTTGGCGAGAACGAGCTGCTGCTACATCGACATCGCATGGCCTGACGCTCGGACGGGCCTTGAGTACAACGGCCGCGAGTTCCATCTGGACCACGTCAAGGACCGCCGGAGGCTCGAGGCGCTCGAGCACATGGGCTGGTCGATAAAGACGGTTGAGGCGGATGAGCTGTCGAACCTGCGCCGCCTCGACAACCTGACGAGGCTCCTCGAGGGGAAAGTGCCAAGGGAGGACGGCGCGCAGGCGACGTTCGCGGAGCGCAAGCGGCTAAGCGATGAGCTTCTGGAAGCCACCCGCAGCGGGCGCGGGCTCGAAGACGCGCTCTTTGGAATCCCGGTCGCACGCGGGAGCGTACCGTATCACGTGGGGTAGGAGGTCGGCCGGGACGGCCGTGGCGTGCCGGCACTTCTTGCCCTACTTTCAAAAAAGTGCCCTAAGGGCAGATTTGGAAAGAAGCCCTTCTTGGCAACTGGGCTTTTGTCGATAGTTAAAAAGTTAGGCTACTTCCACAGAAGCAGCCTAACCAACAGGTCTATTCGATTGCGGCGCCCGCGCGAGCAAGAAGGGCCGCCTACCCCAGGAAGCGGACCTCGGGCTCGAGGCGGACGCCGAACTGGCGCTCGACCTCGCCCTGCACGTGCTCGATCACGGCGTGGACGTCGGATGCGGTGGCGCCGCCCACGTTGACGACGAAGCCGGCGTGCTTCTTGCTCACGGCAGCGCCGCCGGACTGGTAGCCCTTGAGGCCGGCGTCGGTGATGAGTTTGCCGGCGAAGTGGCCCTCGGGGCGCTTGAAGGTGGAGCCGGCGCTCGGCAGCTCGAGCGGCTGCTTCTCCTCGCGCTGGTGGGTGAGGTCGTCCATGGTCGCGCGAATCTTCTCGGGGTCGCCGGGGTTGAGGCCGAAGGTGGCCGAAAGCACAACCCAGCCCTCGTCGGCGATGCGGCTCTTGCGGTAGCCGAGGTTGAGCTCACCTGCCGGCACGTCGACGACCGAGCCGTCGGAAAGAAGGACACGTACCTCCTTGAGCGCGTCGGCCATGCAGCCGCCGTAGGCGCCCGCGTTCATAAAGCACGCGCCGCCGACCGAGCCCGGGATGCCGCAGGCGAACTCAAGGCCGGAAAGCCCCAGCTCACAGGCCATCTCGGAGGCCTCGCGCAGACCGACGCCCGCCTGGCAGCAAATCTCGTCGCCCTCGACGCTCACGCCCACGAGGCCGTCGGCCACGGCGACGATCACGCCGCGGTAACCCTCATCGGAAACAAGAAGGTCCGAGCCGCAGCCCAGAACAAAGTAATCGACGCCGGCGTCTTTGCACGCCGCGATGACGTCGCGCACCTCGTCGAAGTCCTCGGGGATGACGTAGAAGTCGGCAGGGCCACCGATCTCGAAGGTGGTGTGCTCACTCATCGGCTCGTCTACCAGCAGGTTCTCTTCGCCGACGATGGCACGGAGCCTCCATTCGAGGGGACTGTCGCTCTCGGACATCTCTTCCTTTCGCTTGGACATCAGAAGTGGGCGCCAACGCGCGCAATGGCGCGAGTATAGCAGTACAGCAAGGTATTTTCGCGTTCATCGGCACGCCCTTACAACTAAGTGATATAGTCGGCTGCGTCAGTTTCAGGGCGGGGTGAAATTCCCCACTGGCGGTAACGGGAGCGCAGGCGCACGGTCGCCGGCGCGAGGCCCGAAGTCCGCGACCCGCGAATACGCGGTTGACCTGGTGGGATTCCAGGACCAACGGTATAGTCCGGATGGAAGAAACGGAGGCCACACATGGCCACTTCCACGCACAGCACGCACGACGCGCACTCCACCACCGCCGGCTCCGGCTGGTCGACCCGCCGCATCGCGGTAACGGCGCTGTTCTGCGCGCTCTCGCTCATCACGAGCTTCATCGAGATCCCCATCTTCCCGCCGGCACCGTGGCTCGAGTACGACCCGTCCTGCGTCGTCGCCCTCGTCGCGGGCCTCGCCTTCGGCCCGGCCACCGGCGCCATCGTGGTCGTGCTCTCGTGGCTCGTGCACCTCGTGTTCCAGTTCAGCCCATGGGGCGTCCTGATGGCCATCGCGGCCAACGTGTCGCTCGTCGTCCCCTGCTCGCTCATCGCCCGCAAGCTCGGCGGCAAGCGCGGCCTGGCCGCGGGCATGGCCGTGGGCGCCGCGATCTCGCTGGCCGTGTGCATCGTCATGAACCTCATCGTCACGCCGCTCTACACCGCCGTCACCGTCGACGCCGTCGTCGCGATGATTCTGCCCATCCTCGTTCCGTTCAACGTCCTCAAGCTGGCCCTCAACTGCGTCCTCACCGCGCTCGTGCAGGGGCCCGTCTCGAAGGCGCTCGCGGGGTAAGGATGCGCATGAGCTCCGGCTTCGATAAAAACTTTGATCTTGAGGGAGGCGCCGTCGTGCGCCTCTCGCGCGTTACGCTGCGCTACGGGGAAGACTGCGCCCTCGACGACGTCACGCTCGAGGTGCCCCGCGGCCAGCGCGTTTGCGTCCTGGGCGCCAACGGCAGCGGCAAGTCCACGCTCGCCTCAGTGATCTGCGGACTTTTGGCCCCGGACGAGGGGGACGTCGAGCTCGTGGGAGAGCGCGTGGCCGGCGGCGGAGTGAGGTGAGAATCCTTCGGCGGCGATGTCGGTGAGGGCGCCGGG
>OLRJ01001091.1_pt1 | contig 24114 bp, 18 predicted proteins | sample 1672741 | NCBI WGS metagenome assembly OLRJ01 (sample SAMEA3136719, study PRJEB25190) | human gut metagenome | biome: human gut; feature: human-associated habitat; material: faeces | place: Austria | collected 2013
GGAAATATATAGAATCCCTAAAGGAAAGAAGGCGATTTATTTAGAAAGCAGTAGTGAGGTTATTCAGGTTTTGCGCCCCATATTTCCAAGTAAAAAAGCTACTTCATTAATGAAAAATGACAATTATCTGTCGTGGAATAATTACCGTAAAGATGGAGCATATGAGACAACAGACAAGAATGGCAATGTTATTTATCCTCAGACTGGAACAGTAAGTTACGCTTGTTTGATCAATGAAATATCAAGAGATGACGAGACAAGATTATATACGTACCTGAAAAAGACAAATCGGTGGCATACGACAGACTGGCAGAATACATCACCTGAAGCTGTATGTACACCAAACGTGTCCTATGGAGTGACCGGAGAAGTTAATTATACTTCAGAAAAGGAAAGACTGGTTGTATTGCAGGGCTTAGGAACAAATACAGTGTCATTATCTAAGCAGACGCTTCCCGAAAATAGTCTTCCAGAGAATGGTCTTGTAATACAGAATAAAAATATTGGTGGAAGTTCCAATGAACTTGCTGAATTTAATATACAACTTAATATGGCGGAAGATGGAGTTGGTGGCGACGAAGAATATGGAGTTATGTATTTTAATGCATGGTTGTATCGCCAGGATAAAGAAGGAAACTGGCATAAGATAGAGAAAAAGAATGAGACCGGCGACTGGATTAATATTTTAGATTCAGGTACCTTTGAGTCAGGTACCTATCAGGATGCAGGACGTCTTCATGGAGAGTTTGGTTATATGGTACATGCCCACCTGAAGGATAACGAGGCTATCGTTATTGTGCCGCAATATGACCTGTATACATTCTCCTACAGGGTCTGGCTGAGCAATGCCAGAGAGTATGATGTGGTGCATGGCTCTTGTCAGATCCCTTCGGATGTACAGCATCCCGGCAGACATGAATTTACCGGAACACTTTCCCATTTCCCGACAGAAGATCCAAAGACAGAACATCTGGTGATCGCTACCTCCCCGAAAAATGTGGATGCAGGAGGCAGTGAGACAGTAAGCAGGCTGACCAATGTAAGATCCCTGCCGGTTACGCTTTTTAACTATGATTTTGGTGAATGGGCGCATTTTGTACTTGGGGCGCAGACTGCACAGTACAGATTCCGGTATGATCCTAAAAATGTTAAAAACACAGCAGTAAATAGCTGGTACAATAATATATTTACAGGAATCCTGAAGAATCAGCTGGGAGAGGACGGGCTGCCTGTATTTAATTATACAACGCCATTTTCATTGTTTGATACTTCAGTGGTGCCTGCCGCTGTAAACGGCGGTACAAAAAGTGTATACCAGAATGTTGGCTTTGATTTTGTATATGATCCTTCAGCCAATGAGTACAGCTACCAGAGCAGCATCAACCATGCCGGTTATGATCCGGGAGCAAACAAGATCTATCAGTATGATAAGGCCATCGGTATTGAGGGCTGGGATGAGAAAGGAGCAGGCTTTTTCCCATTCAATAGCTTTGAGGACAAAGGAGTATGGGAGACCAGTGAGAAAAATACTAAGGGTATTTATTTGCTGGACCAGCTGAAAACCGTAGATTACCATTTCGGGATGAGCATGGAAAAGGACTTCATCATTCCGGAAGAGGGCACGGTAGCTATTACTGATGATCAGGGAAATGTTTCTGCACGGAAGGATATGGTCTTTTCCTTCAGCGGTGATGATGATGCCTGGCTGTTTGTGGACGGACAGCTGGTGCTTGACATGGGCGGTATCCATGAAGCGGTATCCGGAAGCATTAACTTTACCAAGGGAACCTTTACTGTGACCAGCAGTGTTACCGGAGACACCAGGACTCAGTCATTATCCTCTGTTTTTGCAGACTATCCGGAAGCTATCGGCAAGTGGGATGATTCTGCATGGGCGGCAGGAACAAAGCATACCTTCAGCTTCTTCTATCTGGAAAGAGGAGGAACCCTTTCTGACTGCTCCATTAAGTTTAATCTTCCTGTATTTAAGGATTTTGCAGTGACAAAGGCAGTAGAAGGAAAAGATACCCAGGAAAGCTTTGACTTTGAAATGGAGCTTCTGGATGGACAGGGAAATGCCTACACCGGCAATCTGTATCAGCTGACAGATGGAAAGCGTACCCCTGTAGAAAACGGAACAGGAAAATATCAGTTCCAGTTAAAAGCAGGAGAGCCCATCCAGTTCAGCACCTTGCAGGAGTGCACCGCTTACCGTGTAACTGAAACAAAGCAGGGGAACTGGATCGCAGGATGGGCCTCCACAAATGGCAAGAGCGGTGAAGGAAATATGACAGAGCTTCTTCCGACAGACTGTGATGTGACAGTGACCAACCGGTATCAGGAGTCACCCCCAACCGAGCCAACAATTACACCAACGAATACACCAACTCCACAGGTTACAACCACACCTGCACCGGAAGTATCTGCTACACCCATACCGTCTGTGACTGTGTCCAAGACACCCACACCTACTAAAAAGCCAAAGCCCTCTGATACTCCGGAGCCTACAGTTACAGTAACTGTGACCGAAGGACCATCCGGCGGCTCAGGAAACGGTGGTGCCGGTGGTTCAGGAAATGGCGGCTCAGGTTACAGCACCAATTCTCCCAAGACAGGAGATGACAGCGATGCCGCTTTGTGGCAGACGTTATTATTATTGGCTATGGGTGCAATTCTGGTAACAACTATGAGAATTGTTAGAAAACAGAAAGAATTGTAAAACAATAGAAAGGTAACAAAAGTAATCAGATTTTATCAGAGCTGTTGCATATGTAACAGCTCTTTTTTTGTGCTGCCACATGGCAGGTCTGGTTAAATGCCCAGAAGAAGCTGTGCATTCCCATGAAGGATCTGTTCTTTTTCAGTAAGGGACAGTCCTGTAAAAGACATAAAGCGTTCAATATCTGCCCTCTGGTCTGTCCAGGGGGTATCGCTGCCGAACAGTACTTTGTCTGCGCCATGAAGATGGATCATGCGTACCAGCTGCTCCTCGGACATATGTTGAATAGAATAGGCGGTATCAAAATATACATTCTGACCGCACAGCTTGGCTTCAGCCTCGTCATAGTGTTCGTTGCTTCCCATATGGGCTAGCACCAGCTTTGGCGGGGCTGTTTCTTTTATTACATGGAGGACCATATCCGGGGAGCAGAACTGTTCTCCGGGAGTATAGGGATCCTCTCCTGTATGCACCTGCACGATCAGCCCCAGTTCGGAAGCCGTATAGACGATCCGCAGATACCGGATATCGTCAAAGCATGTGTCCTGGTAATTAGGATGAAGCTTGATTCCGGAAAAGCCCTGGGCTGCGATCAGGTGGAGCAGATCTTTGTAATTATCCATAGCCGGATGGATTCCTGCAAAAGAGATCAGCCTGGGATGGGTATTGTCCTGGCTTTCATTGATACTGGAAGCAAAGCGGATGATGGAATCAAACTGATGTGGATCTGTGATCACCGGCAGGATCACGCTTGTGTCTACCTTGGCCCTGTCCATGGAATCAAGAAGCCCCTGGATGGTACCGTCCATGCTGGGAGAGATATTTATAACAGAAGCAAGCTTGGGGATGGCGGCAGCAGCCACCTTATCCGGAAAAATATGGGTATGAAAATCTATGATCATGAGAACCTCCTGTAAGTTTAAAAGGTTGTATGAAAATACAACAGCTGAATCGACCATTTTCTATACACTCTAGCAAAAATCAGGCTTTCGTACAAGATAAAAAATGTGAAAAAATCAGCAATTCACAAGCACTCTTCTTTCCTTTGTCAACTGAGTATTGGATATCCGCAGAAAGTATGATACAATCAAACGGATTTCCCGGCAAAAATGCCGGATGATTAGGAAAAGGAGAGAAAAATGAAATCATTTAAGAAAATCCTGTCCAATATTTTTATTGACGGATTAAGCGGTATGGCGCTGGGGCTTTTTTCCACGCTGATCATCGGTACCATTTTGAAGCAGATCGGTGATCTGATGGGCGGAACCTATGGCCATTATCTTAGTGCTTTTGCAGTGATCGCACAGAGACTGACAGGTGCAGGCATTGGTATTGGAGTAGCTTATAAGTTTAAGGAATCCACCTATGTTCTTCTGTCTGCGGCAGCTGCAGGTATGATCGGTGCTTATGCTGCCAATATTCTGGCAGGTACATTTTTTTCAGAGCAGGGAGCCATGGTGCTGTCCGGCCCTGGAGAGCCTTTAGGTGCCTTTATTGCTGCTTATGTAGGAATTATGGTAGGACATCTGGTAGCAGGAAAGACTAAACTGGATCTTTTGATCACTCCTGCAGTGACCATTATATCCGGTGGTGCTGTTGGAATGCTGTTAGGGCCTGGTATCTCTCAGTTTATGAGCTGGATCGGAGGAATGATCAACTGGGGTACAGAGCAGCAGCCTATCCTTATGGGAATCGTGGTTTCTGTCCTTATGGGTATGGCTCTTACACTGCCCATCAGTTCTGCAGCCCTTGGGATTATTCTGGGATTGAACGGAGTAGCAGCAGGTGCAGCTACCGTAGGATGCTGCTGTCAGATGATCGGCTTTGCTGTAACCAGTTTTAAAGATAACGGAGTAGGTGGTCTGTTTGCCCAGGGCGTTGGTACGTCTATGCTGCAGATTCCCAATATTGTACGCAGACCTTTGATATGGCTGCCGCCTACATTGGCATCTGCTATTTTAGGACCGATTGCGATCATAGGGCCTTTTCATATGACGAATAATCCTACAGGCGCAGGAATGGGTACTTCCGGACTGGTAGGACAGATCATGACTTATCAGACTATGACTGCAGCAGAAGAGCCTTTGATGGTACTTCTGAAGATTCTTGTTTTCCATTTCATTCTTCCGGCAGTAGTTTCCTATGTGATCTATCGGGGCATGAAAAATATGGGCTATATTAAAGACGGTCAGATGAAGCTGCAGGTGTGATGCTTTTGATGTAACAGATGCCCTTGTCAGACCGGATAGAAATGTGTTAGTATTTCTATAGCGGAGGATAATTTACTACAGATTGCGGATATTAAACAAAAAGGAGAATTAAATGAGAGGATTATATTCGTCTAAGACGAAAATAAGACATCAGATCTTCACGGAAATTGCCCGCATGGCATATGAAGAAGACGGAATCGAAAATCTGGAAAAGCTTCCTTACAAGATCATTCCAGGCGAGATTGCCACATACAGGGACAGTATTTTCCTGGAGCGTGCAGTTGTAGGCGAACGTCTTCGTGTTGCCATGGGAATGTCCCTTCGGAGTATTTCAGAGCATGCCCCTATTTCTCAGGGGGTAGAGGCAAGTGTAATCGAGGAAAAGTATTATGAACCCCCGCTGATTAATGTGATCAAGTTTGCATGCAATTCCTGTGCAGAGAAGAAAGTGATGGTAACAGAAGGATGTCAGGGCTGCCTGGAACATCCCTGTGTGGAGGTCTGTCCCAAGAAGGCCATATCCATGGTGAAGGGCCATTCTTATATTGATCAGGAAAAGTGTATCAAATGTGGGAAATGCGTTAGTGCCTGCCCATACAATGCTATTATCAAGCAGGAACGCCCCTGTGCTGCAGCTTGTGGAATGGGAGCGATCCATTCAGATCAATATGGAAGGGCAGAGATCGATCAGGATAAGTGTGTGTCCTGCGGAATGTGTCTGGTAAGCTGTCCATTTAGTGCCATTGTTGATAAGGGTCAGATATACCAGACCATTATGGCGATCAAAAGTGGTAATCCGGTATATGCCATTGTTGCACCGGCAGTTGCAGGCCAGTTTGAAGGGCTTAAGGATACAAAGATCCGGGAAGCCTTTAAAGCACTTGGGTTTAAGAATGTGCGGGAAGTAGCCGTTGGTGCAGATTTGTGTGCCATTGAAGAAGCCAAAGATTTCATAGAAGAAGTTCCGGCAAAGATTCCGTTTATGGGAACCTCCTGTTGTCCGGCCTGGTCTGTGATGGCAAAGAAAATGTTCCCAAAGCAGGCTGACTGTATTTCCATGGCATTGACACCGATGGTACTGACAGCAAGGCTGATCAAGCAGGAAGAACCGGAATGCAAGATAGTTTTTGTGGGACCATGTGCTGCCAAGAAATTGGAAGCAAGCAGAAAATCCATCCGAAGCTATGTGGACTTTGTACTTACCTTTGAAGAGGTGGCTGGTATGTTTGAGGCAAAGGGCGTAGACTTTGATTCTCTGCCTGACGGAGAGCCTTTGGTACGTGCCAGTGCAGATGGAAGAGGCTTTGCTGCCAGCGGCGGTGTGGCAGCAGCAGTTGTGAATGCCATTCACCGTTTGGATCCGGAGCGAACCGTAAAGACTGCCAGTGCAGACGGTCTTGCAAATTGCAAAAAAATGATGCAGCTGGCCAAAATGGGCAAATATGATGGATATCTGCTGGAAGGTATGGCTTGTCCGGGAGGATGTATTGCAGGGGCCGGAACGATCCAGCCTTTGAAAACCTCTGCCTCTGCCCTCCAGAAAATGCAAAAGGAGGCTGTTTTCCAGGAATGCAGCGATACAGAGTTTGGTGATAAGCTTTCCTCTTTGGAAGAATTTCAGATTTAACTGTAAGAAATTCGGATAGGATAGATATTGACATATTACTTTTGTTAGTATATACTAACGAAAGAAACATAAGTCAGACTTTTAAGTGTCTGTTCAGGAAAAGGAGGAATTTCCATGGGAACAGTGATCGTAGGCGCTGTATTGGTTGTGATTGTAGGCCTGATCGTTCGCAGTATGATCAAGGATAAAAAGAATGGTAAGGGATGCGGCGGTGACTGTGGGCATTGCAGTGGCTGCCATTAAGGTGTTCTGAATTAACTTCATAGTGTAAAATGTGAGATATATAGTTACTGTGAATGGTGTGATCAGTAACTATATATTTTTTATATGACAATAATATGAACGATACATTTTACATTTTGACAGAAGGCAGGTATTATATGAACTAATAGCTAAACAGCCTTTGCTCGACTTGAATTGGACAGGCTGTGTAAAACAAAAGAGGATGGAGATATATTTTTCATGGAAACAAAACACCACGAACATCATCACCTGTTTTCTGATGCTTCGGATGTACAGATGTCCGAAGCTTTTGTAAACAGTGCATTCCTGGCTCTTTCAGGAGGATTCCAGGATGCGTACACCTACAATGTGAGAGACGAAGTCTTTTCAAATGCGCAGACAGGAAATGTGGTGCTGCTTAGTCAGCATCTGCTTGCCGGTGACTGGGGGATTGCCCTTCGGTATCTGCTTCCGGTACTGTCCTTTGCATTAGGAGTTTTCTTTGCTGAGAAGATTCAGGGCAAATTTAAAAATGCCAGACGTCTTCACTGGAGACAGGGGATTCTGGCAGCAGAGATTGTGATCCTGTTTTTGGTTGGCTTCGTTCCATCTACGATGAATATGCTGGCTACCATACTGGTATCCTTTGCCTGTGCCATGCAGGTACAGACATTCCGGAAGATCCACGGATATTCCTATGCAAGTACCATGTGTATCGGTAATCTGCGAAGTGGAACAGCTGCCCTTTCAGCTTACTGGCGGCGCAAAGATCCTAAGAAGCTGGAACAGGCAGGTTATTATTTTGGAATTATTTTCCTGTTTGCCCTTGGCGCCGGAGTAGGCGGTAATCTGAGTATTGCCTATGGATATAAAATGATCTGGGTGTGCAGCGGCCTTCTGCTGATAAGCTTTTTCCTGATGTTTATTGAGCGGTTTAAGGCTTCTAATGATTAGGATCAAAATATAACAATGGTTATAATATGAGAACTGTAGCATAGGATTTTCCTGTGTTACAGTTTTTTTATGTAATTTACATGAAAAAAACACTAAAAACAACACAAATCCACAAAATACAACAGATATGATGTGTTGATTCTGTTGACATTTGCGGAATGATTCGATATAATAGAGGAAAATAAGGTGGGGAGGGAGTACCCTGCCACAGCGAAAAGACTTTGGAAAGCATCTGTGATTGCGGAGCATAGGCGCTGCCCTTTGGGAGAGGAGTAACATGGAGAAATATAATACAAGCGATATTCCAAAATCATCAAGGATTCCAAGACTGGTGGAACATCTGTATGCAGAGATGCCAAAGATCGAATCAGCAAGAGCCAGACTTCTGACAGAATCCTATCAGCAGACTGAGGGAGAACCGATCATTCAAAGAAGAGCAAAGGCATTTGCACATATCCTGCATCACCTTCCCATCGTGATCCGTGAGGAAGAACTGATCGTAGGAAGCAGCACCCTTGCACCCAGAAGCTGCCAGACATTCCCGGAGTTTTCTTATCAATGGCTGGAGGATGAACTGGATACGGTTGCAGGCAGAAGTGCAGACCCATTTTTCATAAAAGAAGAGACTAAGGAAGAACTGCGTCAGATCCATCAATATTGGAAGGGCAGGACCACCAGTGAGCTTGCCACTTCCTATATGGCACCGGAAGCCATCCGGGGGATTGAACACAATATTTTTACACCAGGAAACTATTTTTATAATGGTGTGGGGCACGTAACTGTTAAGTACTGGGAAGTTCTGAACATTGGCTTTGAGGGGATCATGGGAAAGGCAAGAGCAGAGCTGGTCCAGTGCAATGTGGGAGATGGAGATTATGCAAGAAAGTCCCGTTTCCTGGAGGCTGTGATCATAAGCTGTCAGGCTGCTATGGATTATGCTGCCAGGTATGCCGAACTGGCACAGCAGATGGCTGAAAAGTGCACGGATCCGGACAGGAAGCAAGAGCTTCTGGCTATTGCTGACAACTGCAGCAGGGTGCCTGCCAAAGGCGCAGAAAGCTTTTATCAGGCCTGTCAGTCTTTCTGGTTTGTACAGCTTCTGATCCAGATCGAATCCAGCGGACATTCTATTTCACCTGGAAGATTTGACCAGTATATGTATCCATATTATAAGAAGGACGTAGAAGCAGGAAAGATTACCAGGGAAGCTGCCCAGGAGCTGATGGATTGTATCTGGGTGAAGCTGAATGACCTGAATAAATGCAGAGATGCTGTATCTGCGGAAGGATTTGCAGGATACAGTTTGTTCCAGAATCTGATCGTAGGAGGTCAGAATAAAGATGGGGAGGATGTGACCAATGATCTGTCTTTTATGTGTATTCAGGCCTCCATGCATGTAAACCTGCCTCAGCCCTCATTGTCCATCCGGGTATGGAACGGTTCGCCCCATGATCTTCTGATCAAGGCAGCAGAGCTTACCAGGACAGGGATCGGTCTGCCTGCATATTATAATGATGAGGTGATTATCCCGGCACTGATGAACCGGGGATTAACTTTGGAAGATGCCAGGGAATATAACATCATCGGATGTGTGGAGCCACAGAAGGCGGGGAAGACAGAAGGATGGCATGATGCTGCATTCTTTAATATGTGCCGCCCGCTGGAGCTTGTTTTCTCCCAGGGTATGGACAAGGGAGAGATGGTGGGAGTTCCCACCAAGGACATTAGTGAGATGCACAGCTTTGAAGACTTTTATGATGCATATAAGCAACAGATGGATTACTGTATTTCCTTGATGGTGAATGCAGATAATGCAATTGATGTGGCTCATGGGGAGAGATGCCCACTGCCATTTTTATCCAGTATGATCGATGACTGTATCAAAAAGGGCAAATCCACCCAGGAAGGTGGAGCTGTCTACAACTTTACCGGTCCTCAGGGATTTGGGATCGCCAATATGGCTGATTCTCTTTATGCCATCAGGAAGCTGGTATTTGAAGAGAAGCAGTTTACCCTTGGGGAATTAAAGGAAGCACTGATCTGGAATTACGGAAAAGGCCTGGATCAGCAGTCTGTGCAGGATCTTGCCCAGGGGATACTGAAAGAAGCTGAAAATGCAGGCAGGCAGGTTGATGAAAAGATGACAGAAGCAGTGGTTCAGTCTGTGCTTTCCATGAAGCTTTCAAAGGAGAAGATCAGCCGGTACGAAGAGATCCGGAACAAGATCCTGGAAGTACCTAAGTTTGGAAATGATATTCCGGAAGTGGATTATTTTGCAAGAGATGTTGCTTATACATATACAAGGCCTATCCAGCAGTATAGCAACCCAAGAGGAGGCAGATTCCATGCAGGTCTTTATCCTGTATCTGCCAATGTTCCGCTGGGAGGACAGACAGGAGCTACCCCGGACGGCAGATATGCCCATACACCGGTTGCTGACGGAGTTTCACCATCTGCAGGCAAAGATGTGAACGGTCCTACAGCAGCAGCTACTTCTGTATCCAGACTTGATCATTTCATTGTATCCAATGGTACATTATTTAATCAGAAATTCCATCCCTCTGCCTTGTCAGGAAGAGAGGGATTGGAGAAATTTGTGGCATTGATCCGTACCTTCTTTGACCAGAAGGGCATGCATATGCAGTTTAATGTAGTAAGCAGGGAAACACTTTTGGACGCACAGGCGCACCCGGAGAATTATAAGCATCTGGTGGTGCGTGTGGCAGGATACAGCGCTTTGTTTACCACATTGTCCAGATCCTTGCAGGATGATATTATACGAAGGACAGAGCAGGGATTCTGAGAAACAGGAGAACATAATGGATTACTTGAAAACAACAGGCAGGATTTTTGATGTACAAAGATATTCCATTCATGACGGACCAGGGATCCGTACCATCCTTTTTCTGAAAGGGTGCATCCTGCGGTGCAGGTGGTGCTGTAATCCGGAATCCCAGGAGTTTGCCATTCAGAAGATGATCGTGCAGGGGGAAGAGAAGATCATCGGCAGGGATGTGACAGTGGAAGAAATGCTTCAGGTAGTGGAAAAGGATCGGGCATACTATTACCGTTCAGGCGGCGGGATGACTCTTTCCGGAGGGGAATGCCTGTGCCAGCCTGAGTTTGCCAGGGATCTGCTTCGCGGTGCAAAGGAAAGAGGAATCCATACGGCTATAGAAAGTATGGCAGGCATGCCCTGGGAGAATATCCAGATGGTGTTGCCCTATCTGGATCTGTACCTGATGGATATCAAGCATACCAATCCTGAAAAACATAAGGCTTTTACCGGAAGATCTAATGAACGAATGCTGGAAAATGCAAGAAAAACAGCGCTTTCCGGGATGACCCGCCTGGTGATAAGGGTGCCTGTGATCCCAGGGTTTAATGATACTGTGGAAGAGATCCAGGGGATTGCCAGATTTGCAGCAACTCTTCCAGGGGTGGATAAGATTCATTTGCTGCCTTACCATAGGCTGGGACAGGATAAATACACTGGTCTTGGTCGTGAATATTTGCTGGACGGGGTTCTGCCCCCATCAGCAGAACATATGGAAACATTAAAAAAGGCAGTCCATGCAGTATGTGGCCTGGACTGCCAGATCGGAGGATGATCCTGCATTTTGCAGGATCATTTTTGGCAGTGATGATTATGCAGCGATTATTGTGCGGCAATGATTGCGCGGACATCTGTTTCATGAAGGATCATTCTTTTAATGCGGCGATCATTTTGCGTACAGCAATACTTTGGGGCCGCGTGCTGTCCCGTACCAGATAAACATCCCTGGCTGGGATCTCTTCTGCCAGGGGGATCTGGATCACCTGACCACGGCGCAGGGCATCCTGGGCAAGTATTTCCGGGAAAAAACCAATGCCAAGATTATGCATGATCATAGGCAGGATCTGGTCAGTGGCAGATGCTTCCATATCCGGCTGGAAAGGCAGTCCCCGCTGGAGAAAAAGCTCCATATAGGTTTCCCTGGTGGAAGTCCGTCCCCCAAGAGAAATAAAGGGATAATCCCGAAGATCCTGCAGGTGCAGGGGTGTATTGGCTGCCTGGGCGAATTTAGGACCTCCCAGAAGAATCTCCTTAAAAGATACAAGGAGGGTTTTCTGGAGAGGTTTTTTTGTGTGGGCAGGGCTGGAAACCACTGCAAAATCCACAAGTCCGTTTTCCAGGGCAGTAAGAGCTTCCGGGGTAGAGTGACTGGCAATCCGTAGACGTACATGTGGATATTTTTTGTGAAAGGATTCCAGCTTATCTAAAAGCAGAAGACGCAGGGCTGTCTCACTGGCACCAATGGAAATCAGGCCGCTTTCCAGACCACGATCCTTTTCCAGTTCCTTTTCGCCAAGGGAAATCTGCTCATAAGCTACGGAAATATGTTCATACAGACGTTTGCCCTCAGGGGTAAGGGAAACTCCACGGTGAGTACGGACGAACAGCTTACAGTTCAGTTCGCGCTCCAGGATATTCATGCAGCGGGTAATGTTGGGCTGATTATTATTCAGGATTTCTGCTGCTTTGGTAAAGCTTTTGTACTGGCAGACAAAATAGAAAATGCGGTAATAATCAAAGTTGACCAAGACTCACGACTCCTTCTGGCTGCACATGTTTGTGGCAGCCATTCTTTTTATCATCATTTTGCAGGTTTTTGACCGGGATGTCAAGGAAAATACCATAACTGCAGCGTTCTTTCACTTGTCTTTTCTTATGCTAAAGTGTAGAAATGAGAAAAGTTACTTGATTAAAGCGAAAAAGGGTGCTATAATTTCTGCATATTTTATGGATGGATGTTCTATCCGTAGTAAAGAGCAATACTTTCCTAACAGACATAGTAGAGAACTTATGAAGTAGAACGGAATTGATTTGGTCTTTGAAAAAAGAAGTTTTCGGAGACTTTTTTTGTTTTATTTGCAAGAATGGTGTGTCAGGGGAAAAGAAAACAAGGAGGAAAAATGGGCAAATATTTTGTAAAAAGGCTTGGAATGGCAATACTGACCATCTTTCTGGTGGCATGTCTTACCTTCCTTTTAATGAATGCTGTGCCAGGAAGTCCCTGGCTCAGTGAGAAAACGCCGTCGGAAACAACTCTTGCGGCACTGAATGCAAAATACGGTCTTGATAAACCGGTTTACGTTCAGCTTTATATGTATCTTAAGAATATTCTTCATGGTGATTTTGGTGTATCTTTGAAAATGCAGAAGAACCGTGCGGTTCTTAGTATTATCACAGAGATGTTCCCGGTATCAGCAAAGGTTGGAGCCATTGCTTTGTGCTGGGCAGTGCTGGTAGGTATACCCATTGGCTGTCTTGCTGCTTTTAAACGAGGCAAATTCACAGATAGTGTGCTTCGTATTATTTGTACTCTCGGCATCTCTATGCCCAGCTTTGTTGTAGCATCTGTACTTCTGGTTACACTTACAGGAACAAACGCTTTCAGTCTGTTTCCTTCAATCTTTGATGCTTCCCAGGGATGGAGGGCATATGTACTTCCCTGCTTTGCACTTGGATTTTACCCTATGTGTTATACTGCAAGACAGACCAGATCAGCCATGCTGGATTCATTCAGCCAGGAATATATCAAGACGGCAAGGGCAAAGGGCCTTAAGAATAATAAGATCATTTTCAAACATGCCCTTAGAAATGCCCTGATTCCGGTTATTACATATCTGGGACCGCAGGTAGCATTTACCCTGTGCGGCGGCTTTGTAGTGGAAAGCGTTTTCTCCATTCCGGGACTTGGACGTTATTTTGTACAGTCCATCCAGAACCGTGATTATCCGGTGATCATGGGTACAACGATTTTCCTTGCAGCATTTATTATTTTGATGAACCTTGTGGTAGACCTTCTTTATAAAGTAGCTGACCCAAGGATCAGCCTTACGAAAGGAGGAGAATGATCGTGGCAGAACAAAAGAAGAAAATGAAGCGCTGTCCTGTCAGTATGCAGCCGGATATTGAGAATTTGTTAAACGATCTTTCCCCGGATGATTTCTCAAAGGCATCAAAAGAAGAAAAGGATGACTTTATTCAGGATCGTAAAAGCGTATCCTACTGGAAGGATGCATGGCGCAGACTGAAAAAGAATGTGGTAGCCATGGTAGCCCTTGGTGTGATCGTTTTGCTGTTTTTATTTGCTTTTTTGGGGCCGGTTCTGGTTCCATATGGCTATGACGAATTTAACAAAGGCGCAGAGAACCTGTATCCTTATCACTATACTCTGGAAGACCAGCAGAAGCTGGATGCAGAGATTGCCTCAAGAACAAAGACAGATGTGGTTGATGTGGATGAGATGATTGCCAAGGCTAAGGAAGAGGCTGAAGCCAAGGGAGAGAAATTCACCAAAAAGGACGAAGCTGTGATCCGTGCCCAGGCAAAGGTTGCTGCTAAAAAGGGAAACTCCTCAGGCAGTGACAGTGAGGAAGAGATCGATCAGGATGCACTCCGTAAGGAACTTGGCATCAAAAAGCATCTGTTTGGTTATTCCCAAAAAGAACTGGAGCGTAAGGCTTCCGGAGAAAAAGTTTTTCCACATGTATTTGGAACTGACATGTATGGCCGTGACATTCTGGTACGTGTTATGTACGGAGCCAGAGTATCCATGTCCGTAGGTGTGTTTGCAGCACTTCTTGTGCTGGTGATCGGTGCAGTTTATGGTGCAATTTCCGGCTACTGCGGCGGCAAGGTGGATGCTGTGATGCAGCGTATTGTAGAACTGATCTATGCAGTACCTGAGATGCTGGTGGTACTTCTGATCGCCACAGCTATGAAACCAATCCTTACAGAATATGTAAATTCAGCAGGCAACAGTCCTATGAAGTCCTTTGTGTCTGTATTGGGACCAAACCTGATTTCCATGTTTATCGCTTTCGGTATGCTGTACTGGGTAACAATGAGCCGTATTATCCGTGGTCAGGTACTGCAGCTGAAGCAGCAGGAATACGTAACAGCAGCAAGGGCACTGGGAGCATCCGGCGGCCGTATTATCCGTCGTCATCTTCTTCCCAACTGTATCGGGCAGATCGTTGTTACCACCTGTCTGCAGATTCCATCTGCTATTTTCCTGGAATCCTTTTTGTCCTACCTTGGAGTAGGTGTGTCCGCACCGCTTCCAAGTCTTGGTTCCATGGCAACAGATGCCCTTGGCGGCATGTATACATATACCTATCGTCTGATCGTGCCTTCTGTGATCCTTAGTGTGATGATCCTTGCTTTCAACCTGTTTGGTGACGGCCTGCGTGATGCTTTGGATCCTAAGCTGAAGAAATAAGAAAGGAGGAGAACAATGTCTGAAAAGAAAGAAAAATTATTGGAAGTAAAAGACCTGAAAGTCTCCTTCTTTACACCAGCCGGTGAGGTTAAGGCAGTAGGAGGCATTTCCTATGATCTGGATTATGGTGAGGTCATGGGAGTGGTTGGAGAGTCCGGATCCGGAAAAAGCCAGGAGGCTTATTCCATTATTGGTCTTCTTCAGTCACCAGGTAAGGTTGTTGGCGGAAGCATTACTTTTGAAGGACAGGACATGCTTGCCCTTACAAAGAAAGAAATGCAGGAATATCGTGGGAATAAAATCGCCATGATTTTCCAGAACCCTATGACAAGCCTGAATCCTGTTTATACAGTAGGGAATCAGCTTGTGGAGGCCCTGCGTGCTCATGACAGCAAGATCAGCAGGAAAGAAGCTGAACAAAGAGCTATGGAAATGATGGAAATGGTTGGTATCAACAATGTACAGAAGCGTATGAATCAATATCCTCATGAGTTTTCAGGAGGTATGCGCCAGAGGGTTATGATCGCCATGGGCCTGATCTGTCATCCACAGCTTCTGATCGCAGATGAACCTACCACAGCCCTGGATGTGACCATTCAGGCGCAGATCCTGGATCTGATGAAATCCCTTCAGAAGAAGACAGGCATGGGTATTATTTTTATCACCCATAACCTGGGAGTTGTTGCAGATATCTGTGACAAGGTATCTGTTATGTATGCAGGAAAGATTGTTGAGCAGGGACCTGTAGATGATATTTTCTATGAGCCTGCCCATCCATATACCAAAGGACTTCTCCGTTCCATGCCACGTGTGGATGCCCAGAGCTATGAGAGACTGATCCCCATCGAGGGAACACCGGTGGATATGCTGAATCCTCCGGAAGGATGTCCTTTTGCACCACGTTGTGAGAAATGTATGAAAATCTGTCTGAAGAAAATGCCTCCTTACGTGGAAATCAGCGACAAACACCGTTCTGCATGCTGGCTGTGTGTAGAAGATCTGATGAACAAGGAGGAGAATTAAAATGGCAGAAGATAAGAAACTCCTTGAAATACATAATTTACGTAAATATTTTCCTATCAAGGGAGTGAAAGGTCCTGGGGTGCAGGCTGTACAGGATGTTTCCCTTTTCATCAAAAAAGGAGAGACGCTGGGTCTGGTAGGAGAGTCCGGATGTGGGAAAACTACTCTTGGAAGAACCATTCTCAGACTGTATGAGCCTACAGGCGGAAAGATCATTTATGACGGACAGGCGATTTATGATAATCCTCTTGGGCCGGACGGACAGCCTCTTGGCAAAGCCAAATCTGTGAATATGCTGCCTTACCGCAGAAAGATGCAGATTATTTTTCAGGATCCATCCGCATCTCTTGATCCTCGTATGACAGTAGGAGAGATCATCGGGGAAGCAATCGATATCCATAAGCTTGCAGCAAATAAGAAAGACCGTGCAGACATGATCAAGGAGCTGCTTGCACAGGTTGGATTAAATACAGAGCATGCAAACCGTTATCCTCATGAGTTTTCAGGCGGACAGCAGCAGCGTGTGGGAATTGCCCGTGCACTGGCTGTTAAGCCGGAGTTTATCGTATGTGATGAGCCGATCTCCGCACTGGATGTTTCTATTCAGTCTCAGATCGTAAATATGCTGGAGGACATGCAGCAGCAGATGGGACTTACTTATCTGTTCATTGCCCATGACCTTTCTGTTGTACGTCATATTTCCAACAGGATCGGTGTTATGTACCTGGGCTCTCTGGTAGAGCTGGGTGAAAGCTATGAACTGAACCGTCATCCCATCCATCCATACACACAGACACTGTTATCAGCAGTGCCGGTGCCGGATCCAAAGCTTAGCCGTACCAAGAAAAGGATCATTCTTGAGGGAGACGTGCCAAGTCCAATGAATCCGCCAAGCGGATGCCGCTTCCATACCAGATGTCCATATGCTACGGAAAAGTGTAAGGTGGAAGCCCCTGTATTCCGGGAGCATGAGCCGGGGCACTGGGCTGCATGCCATATGCTGGACAAATAAGGTATAGAGGATGAATACCATGGATTGCTATGTTGCTGTGCTCTTGCAATCCTGCAAATAGGTTATTGTAGGGAGAGATCCCTCTTTAATAAATGTGTTGTTTCTCATGCAGCACAAAAAAGAAAAAAGGAGGAAAAGTAATGAGAAAGGCAAGAAAATTTATGTCTCTGGCCCTGTCAGCAGCTATGGTTGTAGGCATGGCCGCTACCACACCGGTAATGGCTGAGGATGCTGCTGCATCTGAGGACGGATATAATCTGTCTCTTTGCATCGCTTCTGAGCCTATGTCCATCGACCCTGCATTAAACAGTGCAGTAGATGGTGCGATCATGTGTAATCACATGTTTGAAGGTCTGGTCAAATGGGTGGATGACGGCGACGGAAATGCAGTAACTGCACCTGGACAGGCAGAATCCTGGGAGAAGACAGCGAACGATGATGGTACAGTAACTTATACACTGACACTTCGTGACGGTATTAAATGGTCAGACGGACAGGACGTAACAGCAGGTGACTTTGTATATTCCTGGCAGCGTCTTGCAAATCCTGAGACAGCAGCAGATTACTGCTACATGATCGATATGGTACAGGGCTATGATACAATTGCTGATGGCAGTGCAGAGCCTGACACACTTGGTATCAAAGCAATTGATGACAAAACACTTCAGATTGATCTGAGCTATGACTGCCCGTATTTCGAGGAGATCATGGCATTCCCGGCAACATTCCCTGTTCGCCAGGATAAAGTTGATGGAAATGATGACTGGACATATGATGTAGATTCTTATGTCAGCAATGGACCATACAAGATGAAAGAGTGGTCACACAATGCTTACATCCTGATGGAGAAAAACGAGAACTACTATGATTATGAGAATCTTGGACCGGATACCATCAAATTTGCACTTCTTGATGACAACAATGCTATGCTGAAAGGCTACAACAATGGCGAGCTTGATTTCATCGAGAATCTGCCGGTAGATGAGATTCCAACATATCTTGCTGATGGACAGCTTAACATTGCTGATTATATTGGAACATACTATGTATGCTTCAACACAGAGGACGAGATTTTCTCAGATCCTAACATCCGTAAAGCTTTCTCTCTTGCAATCGATCGTAACTATATCGTAGAGAATGTTTCCCAGGCTGGTGAGGTTCCGGCTGACGGATATGTTCCATCCGGTGTATATGATGCAGCAGGCCCTGGAAATGATGATTTCCGTACAGTAGGTGGTTCTTACTACAGTGTTGCAGATGAGGATTATGAGAAGAACTGTGAAGAGGCTCGCCAGATCCTTGCAGATGCTGGTTATCCTAACGGCGAAGGCTTCCCCACTGTTGAGTATCTGTACAACACATCTGACAACCACAAGAAGATCGGTGAGGCTCTTCAGAACATGTGGCAGGAGCAGCTGGGCGTTACTGTTAAACTGAACAATCAGGACTGGAACGTATTCCTGGAGAACAGAAAACAGGGTAACTACCAGATCGCCCGTAACGGCTGGATCGCAGACTACAATGATCCTTGCTCCTTCCTGGATATGTGGTACACTGGCGGCGGAAACAACGATGCTCAGTATTCCAACCCGGATTACGATGCAAAGATTGATGAAGCAAAAGCTACTTCCGTACAGGAAGATCGTATGAAAGCATTCCATGAGGCTGAGGATATCCTGATCGATCAGGACAGCGTACTTGCTCCGATTTATTTCTATACACAGCCATACATGCTGAAAGAGAATATTCAGGGTATGTACTACACACCACTTGGATACTTCTTCTTCGGTTATACATCAAAAACAGCAGAGTAAATTTTCTTGTAGGAAATCTGCTTTGTAAGCCTTTGACAGGGGCAGTTCTATCACAGAAATGTGGCAGGGCTGTCCCTGTTTTTTTGCTTCGCATTGACCCGGATTAAGAGGCATGGTATACTTTCTTTAACTCGAGAAAGGATGGTAATGAATATGGACGTATTAGATCAGCAGAAGGCTGTGCGGAAAGCTGCAACCGGCAGGATGTGCCTGTTATTCGGCGGTGGATTCCTTTTGTTTACAGCCATTACATCGACTTTGCTGTACGGGATCAATTTTCTGGTGATCGCCTCTAAGGCAGCCGCAGGAACCAAGGAATATGTGGAGATTCTTGAAAAGACAAACATGCAGGTTCCGTTTCTCAGGCTGGTTGGTATATTGTTTGTGATTATGGCAGTTGTGGAGGTTTTTGCCGGGATCAGCAGTGTACGGTACAGTAACCGGGTAGACAAGGCGACTACGATGATCCGGATTGCTCTTGTACTTTTGGTAATGGAGGCCTTGATGGAAGTCTTTCTTTGTTTCTCCAAGCTGATGAGTCTGGGAATGCTTTTTACAGCAATTGGGATCCCACTGTTTATTTTATGGGGAGCATGGGGCTTTCGGAAGCTTTCTAAGGAAGATCCTAAGCGTGTCTATGCAGTGGATATGAAGAAAAGACAGCAGGCCAGAAGACAGGCAGCAGCCCAGCCGGCAGCACCAAAGAAAAGCCTGCGTGAACGTGCTATGATGCAGGCAGATTACACACAGGATACATCAGAAGAGATCCAGCCGGAAGGCGAAAAGGAGCCTCAGGCAGATGCTGTGCAGACATCAGAAGGGATACAGTCAGACGGCGAAGCAAAACAGGAAGTGCATGATGCTGCAGAGGCTGATAAAACAAAACAGGGAGAAGAGTAATTATGAGAGCGTATGAGCGTTTTTTGAAGTATATCAGGGTGTATACCACAAGTGATGATAACAGTGAGACAATACCTTCCACTCAGAGACAGTTTGATCTGGGAAATGAGCTGGCACAAGAAATGAAAGCGCTTGGGATCAGCAATGTGCGTATAGATGACAAATGCTATGTGTATGGTGAAATCCCTGCTACAAAGGGTTATGAGGATGCACCAGGGATCGGGTTTATTGCCCATATGGATACAGCACCGGATTTTTCCGGAGAAGGTGTGAATCCTCAGATCATCGAGAATTATGATGGCAGCAGGGTAGCACTGGGAAATAGCGGACTTTTCCTGGATCCGGCTGATTTTCCACACCTTTCCTCCCTGAAAGGCAGAACACTGATCACCACAGATGGTACCACTCTCCTTGGCGGAGATGACAAGGCAGGGATCGCAGAGATCATAACCCTGGCAGAGATCCTTCTGAAAGAGGATATCCCCCATGGAAAGATCTGCATTGGTTTTACTCCGGATGAAGAGATCGGCAGAGGTGCTGATTGTTTTGATATAGAGAATTTCGGCGCTGATTTTGCCTATACCGTAGATGGCGGTGTGGAGAACGAACTGGAATACGAGAACTTCAATGCTGCAGGTGCCCAGGTACAGATCAAGGGCTTTCCAGTGCATCCTGGCAGCAGCAAAAATACTCTGGTGAATGCAGTGCAGGTAGCAGTAGAATTTCATAATATGCTTCCTGCAGGGGAGACACCAAGGTATACAGAAGAGTATGAAGGCTTTTACCATCTTTGCGACCTGAACGGGGATATTGCACAGGCAAGTATGGTTTACATTATTCGTGACCATGACAGCCATCTGTTTGAAGCTAGGATTTCTACCATGAAGCATATTGCAAAGCTTCTTAATGAAAAATACGGTGCCGGCACAGTCACATTGACCATTAAGGAGCAGTACCGGAACATGAAAGAAAAAATTGAGCCATGTATGCACCTGATCGAGAATGCAAAGCTGGCAGCCCAGGAAGCAGGTCTGTCACCTGTAACAGTACCTATCCGTGGCGGCACAGACGGGGCAAGGCTGTCTTACATGGGTCTTCCCTGCCCCAATCTTGGCACCGGCGGCTATGCAGCCCATGGTCCCTGTGAGCATATTACGGTAGAGGGCATGGATCTGGTGGTGGAGATCCTGAAAGGGATCGTGAAGCGGTATGCAGAGCCTGTGAAATAATAGGATAAGAACCATTGTGATCTGGCAGTTGTTCAGCAGCATGTAACAGAGAATGTGTTGGGTAACTGTGTGATAATTTTTTATCACAATGGTTCTTTTTTTGTAAAAATTTAAAGCGTAAAAGCACCCTACCTGTTTAAAAATATATAGAAATGGACACATGTTCGAAAAAATGATCTTGAATTCTTAATTTAATACAATATGCTTAAAAATTAACGATAAAAAATGTGCAACATGCTGATATTCTTGAAATACAAAAAAAAAACTTGTTAAAATATTATCATTATGGTATCTTAGTAATGCGGAACTGAACTAAATTCTATTTATGCGGAGAAGAGGGAATATGCCTGTATTTGAATGAAAATATTGGTAGAGCAGAAGATGAAAGTTGTGGTTCTGTTTTTTTATTCAGATAATTGTTAAAAAAAAGACGAGAGGAAGAAGGAAGGAACAGGTTATGAGTAGCAAAATTACTATTATTGGTGCAGGTAGCGTAGGTTCTACCATCGCTTATACTTTGGCAAGTGAGGCGATTGCGTCTGAAATTGTTATGATCGATATTAACAAGGAAAAGGTAGAAGGCGAAGTGATGGATATCCTTCAGGGTACCTGTTTTAGAAGTCCGATTTCCATGATTGCAGGAGAATATGAAGATGCTAGGGACTCTGACATTGTAATTATTACATCCGGGATTGCCAGAAAGCCGGGACAGACCAGGATCGAGCTTACACAGACGAATGTAAATATTATGAAAGACATTGCTCCAAAGATCGCAAAGGAAGCTCCAAATGCTATTTACATTATCGTAAGCAATCCGGTAGATATTATGACTTATGTATTTACCAAGATCTCCGGTATTCCGGAGAAACAGGTGATCGGTTCCGGTACACTGCTGGATACAGCACGCCTTCGCTGCGGTATCTCTGAGCATTTCAAGGTAGCACAGGCAAATATCCATGCATATGTATTCGGTGAGCATGGGGATACTTCCTTTATTCCGTGGACAGGTGCTTATATCTCAGGTGTAAGTGTGGATGAATATTATGAGAATATGAAAGCACTTGGAAAAGAGATCCAGCCAATTGATAAAGAGGCAATGTTGAATTATGTCCAGAAGTCCGGCGGTCAGATCATTGCAAAGAAAGGGGCTACTTTCTATGCTGTATCTGTAACTGTATGCAAGCTGGTCAATCTGGTACTTGCAGCATCTGATACTATTACCACTGTTTCTTCCATGATGCATGGAGAGTATGGTATTGAAGACGTATGCTTAAGCACACTTACCTTGGTAGGACCTAATGGTATCCAGGGAAAAGTACCAATGCGTATGAATAAGAATGAAATTGAACAGTTGAGAAAGAGTGCTGACGCCCTGAAAAATGTTATTGCACAGATCAATCTGTAAAATTACGTATATATTGGGAGCCGCTTGCGGCTCCCCTATTATGTCCCCAATAGTCTTGATTTGATTTTAAAATACAAAATAACGTGTTGATTCCTATTAATTTCTGAATATACCAGCAGCCGGAAAACAAGATAAAAAGGTTGCTGTATATATAAATAGATTTGCTGAAAAAACGATAGAAAATGCTAAGAAACAAAGAAAGGATAGCAGGATTATGAAGTACAGTTATTATCCGGGATGTACCCTGAAAAACAAAGCAAAAGACCTGGATACCTATGCCAGGGCTTCTGCCAAGGCGCTTGGATTTGAACTGGAAGAAATCGAAGACTGGCAGTGCTGCGGCGGTGTTTATCCGCTGGGAAGCGATGAAATTGCCACAAAGCTTTCTTCTGTCCGTGCATTGGAGCAGGCCAGGGAAAAGGGCCAGGATCTGGTAACAGTCTGTTCCGCCTGTCATCATGTGATCAAAAGAGTCAATGACGACATGCAAAATGTGGAGGATATCCGCACCAGAGCCAACAATTACCTGAAATTTGAAACACCCTATGCAGGAGAAACAACCGTTCTCCATTACTTGGAAGTATTAAGAGACAGGGTAGGCTTTGATAAGATCAAAGAAAAGGTTGTAAATCCGTTAAAGGGCAGAAAAATAGGTGCTTATTATGGGTGCCTTTTGTTAAGACCCGGGAAAATACTGGGATTTGATAATCCGGAAAATCCTTCCATTATAGAAGATTTTATCCGTGCTATCGGTGGTGAGCCGGTGATCTATCCTTTCCGTAATGAATGCTGCGGTGGATATATTTCCCTGAAAGAAAAGGACATGGCACAGAATATGTGCAAAAAGATCATGGACAGTGCAGAAGGTTTTGGGGCAGAGATGCTGATCACAGCCTGTCCGCTTTGCATGTATAACCTGAAAAAGAACGGAAACGGAAAACTTCCTGTATACTATTTCACAGAGCTTCTTGCTGAAGCACTGGGCGTGAAAGAGGAGGTGGCAGAGTAATGAGTGCTTATACATATGGAAATACTGCAAATGCTGCAGAACGGATCAAAGAGATCTCAGGAGTAAATCCTCTGAAATGTATGAAATGCGGTAAATGCTCTGCAACCTGTCCGGCATTTAATGAGATGGATATCAAACCACATCAGTTTGTATCTTATGTACAGAATGGGGATATCGAGGCACTTGCCCAGTCAAAATCCCTGTGGAAATGTCTTTCCTGCTTTGCATGTGTGGAGCGTTGCCCAAGAGATGTAAAACCAGGAAAACTGATCGATGCTGCAAGACAGATCGTGATCAGGGAGAAGGGACAGAATTATCTGAAAGCAGATGAGATACCGGAGCTTCTTGATGATGAAACGCCTCAGCAGCTGTTAGTCAGTGCATTCAGAAGATACAGGAGGTGAGAGACTGGTGCAGAGAATAGGTGTATTTGTATGTCACTGTGGTACCAATATCGCAGCCACAGTAGATGTAAAAAAAGTAGTTGAAATGGCAAAAATGGAGCCAGGAGTAGTCCATGCAGAGGATTATCAGTATATGTGCTCTGAAGCAGGACAGTCCAAGATCATTAATGCAATTAAAGAGAAACATCTGACAGGAGTTGTAGTATGTTCCTGTTCCCCACGTATGCATGAGGCTACTTTCCGCAAAGCAGCGGAAAAGGCAGGTCTGAATCCATACATGGTAGAGATCGCAAATATCCGTGAGCACTGCTCCTG